>Ga0180432_10000986_pt1 | contig 45713 bp, 35 predicted proteins | sample SS_ome_10_FD_132414 | JGI IMG/M metagenome (GOLD analysis project Ga0180432, IMG submission 132414) | Hypersaline lake sediment archaeal communities from the Salton Sea, California, USA - SS_1_MS_2 metaG | ecosystem: Environmental > Aquatic > Non-marine Saline and Alkaline > Hypersaline >...
CTCAAACATCCATTGTTCAGATACTGATCCAGTGTTGCCATTCATCATAACGGTCAACACGGGATCTTTTGGATAGAGAATCGCCTGTGTGAATATGGTGATCGCGGTGCGAAACCCGATATACAAGCCCGTTAATGTGGGAAAGTGACCGTTCTGGGCTCTTGATACCGACGCGAGTTGCTGCGGAGGAGCCGCAACGAGTCCAGGACACGCAAAAACGGCACGTGATAGCTTAGGTTTATATTTCAGCAATGAAAGCTGTCCAAACCGCCGAGTATTCAGAATATCAGGCTACCAGGCCGTTGTTGGTTTGGAGTGGCGTTCCCGATACCGCCAAACGCAGCAAGGAACGCACAATGGGCCCTAGCTAAGTCGATTTCAATAATATCGGGGAGGTCGTTATGATGGATGAAGGCAGCGATACCAGCGAAGATAGAAACACTCTACAGAGGATATTCACCCTTAACAAGGCAAGTGGTTGGCTTTGGTGGTTTTGGCTCTTCTTCATGGACCCCAGAGAGGAGGGTGGAATTCCTAAACAGGCCGCAATCCTCTGGTCAACTAAGAATGATGGAGGGCTTAGGTGTAATGGCAAGGAAATGGGTGTGGACCATGCACTGAGGGACGATGGGTCTCTACATGGTGGGGTGGCAGCGTGGTATTTTGACGGTAGTAGCATGCAGCATGAGGTCCTCTTGGACCGGGTGAAGATAGATCTGAGCGATTCAGGTATAGAAACGAAATCCCCGGATACAGCATTCCGTATGGTCGATGGCGGTTTCCATGTATTCATGGATAGGGGTATGGAATTCCAGGCCAAGGTACTGGATGATGCGCACGAGTTCGTTTCCCCTTGGGAGAAGGACCACAAATGGCTTGGCTATGGATACGAGATGACTGGAATCAATCGAATGTGTCTATCTGCGAAGGTCGATGGAGAGGCTACTGGAGGAAGCTGCTATTTTCAGAAGGTTCTTCTAGGTGCTCCCGCAGTTCCATGGTACTGGGGCATCTTTCATTTTGGGAACGGAGCAAGTTTGACCTATTTCAATCCACGGATACTTGGCAAATCCGTGAAGAAGGATGTTTCCTTCTATGACGGCAGGGAGCTTCACAGATTCAGTGGAATCCATGTACGGAAGATCGATGAGGATCTGCCGGTATTTCACGTTAGCGCGGAGGAAGATGGGAAGTCACTAGAATTCTCAGTAGAACCCTATGCGAAAACGGTCTGGAAATTCAGGAAGAAGAAATGGGGCTTCATACCTGTCAGGTTTGACTATGGACAGTTTCCTGCGCTTATTAGACGGATTAGATTTGAGGATGGGAATAACCGCGAAGAGCTTACGGAACATGATCTGGGGTTGGGTGTGGGTAATGCTGAGGATAGTAGAGGGGCATTGTTCTAGCTGACTCGCCTGAGCCTAGATGCTCGATATCGATGCTCGAGTTTCCCCGGGCCGGTGGCTAACCGATGGGCTTCCTCTAATCTATGTGGGTGATTGAAAGGTGAAGTCGGGATCTGTGTGTCGATGCCATTCCAGGAACGCTGGATAACCATAATATGATCCCTCATGGGAAGGAGAGGTGTGCTGGGTGGTTGGTCTGAATCGTGTTCGAATTGGCGGGTGTTGTCCAGGCTCTGGGGGTCTAGATCCATCATCCTGATGCTTGTTTGGTTCCTGTTGTTGGGTCCGGTTGAGTGTGCGGACAGGATAAGGGCCCTGCTCATCGGCGATTTCACCGGCAGCACCGACCTTGAGGCCCTGTTCAAGGAGGAGCCCCTGATAGACTTCCTTTCGGTCCCCTGTCGCCAAGGAAGGGTGAAAGGAGATCTGAAGGTCCAGATGAAGTATATCCGGCAGTACTTTCCGCGGAGTTACGAGGAAATGGGAGATTTCGACTACATCATGTTGATCACCCCCTCATTCGATTACCTGAGCATCAAGCAGGATCGGTGGATACATGACAGGATTGCTGATGGGGCGGGAGGATTCAATGATCAAAGCGTACTAAGCGCCAGTCACAGCCAGATACATACAGCTTGGGCCAACTCGATGGCGCAGAAAGCCTTCCCGAACGATGCACCTGCGGTCGTTGCGGGCGGATTGATAGACTACACGACCGGTGCGTACTACGGGGTGGTTGTCGATCGGGATTTCCCGGACCCCGTTCTCACCCCTTACATAGAGTTCGGGGTTGAACAGCACCTGGGCTATGTGGGGAGGTTCGTGATTGCCAGGCAGAGCGCCGGGGTTATGGCATATCAGACAGGCAACTTCATCGGACACGATAAGGTACCATTTCTAGTCGTATGGGATTACGGAGACGGAAGGACGTTAACCTGTGGCGGGGCTCTGTCCGAGGAAGAGAACTGGTTTGGGAGACATAATCCCTACGGCGCGGATATGCTGATCAACATCATTCTGTACTCCACACAGCGGAGGCTGATCGAGGATGTTGAGGTCTTCCATCGAATCAAGGGGGTCTTTCGGGATTTCGGAGAGAGGATGGAGTTACTGAGCTCGCTGGTCGAATTCATCGACAGGTTCGGCGCTAACACGGACAGGGTCAGCAACCGGATGATTGGGCTTCGCGAGGCCCGTCAACAGGCCGAGAACAGGTACCTCGAGGGGAGCTTCGCCGAGAGTGAGGAACTGATGCGTGATGCGTCAGAGGATTTCAGTCGAGTTGAATCTCTGGCGAAGCGTGTGAAGAATAGTGCGCTGATGTGGGTGTACATCATCGAGTGGCTGGTAACCACGTCTGTACTCTTCCTCTCCGGATTCATTCTGTGGACCCTGATGATCAGGCGCAGCCTGTATAGAGAGATGGGATCTACAAGGCTTCCGGGGGTTGATGACTGATGGCCTCTGCACCCGTTGGCTCCGCCAAGGTTCTTCCATGCTGTCAAAGTGTTTCTAGAGACGTCGGAGTGGGAAGAGATATGCTGTTGTTTGTCAGGGATTCCTCTCTCGTGTGTGTGGTATGGGTCTTTGTCCTCGTCGCGCTGTTGTCGGGTGTCTGTCAGGGTGGCGAGAAGATAGATGTCCTCATTGCGGGCAACCAGATTGCTGTGGAGCAGAATCTGAGAGCCTTCTTCGATTCGGAGCCAGCTGTCAGGTATCACTTCGTTCCAGCCCGCGACCCGGGGGGTGCCTTCGGGTTCAGCCAAGCGGATCTCGTTAAGATGATCAGGCTGTATTTCCCGAGGTACTACCAGGATCTGAAGGCCTATGATCTGCTAATACTGACATCTCCCGACTTCAATCTCTTCACTCGGCAGCAGGATAGGTGGATGTATGACGCGATCACAGAGGGAATGGGCGGCATCAACGACTTGGGCGTATTCAGCATAGTCTCTGGTATCGCTGAGTCATGGTCCATATCTGAAACTCAGAAGGCGTTTCCCAACGATGCCCCAGCTGTCACAGCCAAGGGCTGCGGGGAGGCTCCATATGGGGCCTTCAGGGTGGTAATCAACAGGCAGGTAACATTCCCGATCCTGACACCATTCATTGCATTCGGGGTTGAGGACGTGATTGCCCAGGGTTGTTCAAGAATGGTCATCCACAGGGCGGGTTCCGAGGTGTTGGCTTGGCAGGTTGGGAACTTCGGCAGTATCAAGGTGGACTACATTGCCGCTTGGGAGTATGATAAGGGACGGACGATAACCAATGGCAATGCGATGGGCGCATGCTGGCAAGGCTACCCAAGGGGACCCGAGGATAACCAGTACTCGCCTGGCATATTGATGAACATTGTGTACTGGCTCTCAAAAAGGAACCTCATAGACGATATCAAGGTCTTCCACCGGGTGAAGAGCAAGCTAGCCGAGTACAGATCCAGAATGGTGATCGTAATCTCGCTTATGGACTTCATAGACAAGTTTGGGGCCAAAACAGATGATGTACAGAAGGAGCTCATTGGTCTAAGGGAATTATGCTCGGATGCCTCGCAACACTATATGGATCAGGAGTTCGTCGAGTGCGAGGAATTGATTCAGAAGGCCCTTGAAAGCTTCTCATCTGTGGAGGAACTGGCAAGGAGAGAGAAGGATAGGGCGCTTCTCTGGGTCTATATGATCGAGTGGCTCGCGGCGAGCTCAACTCTCTTCTTCTCAGGGTACATATTGTGGACACTGATGGTGAGGCGCAGGCTCTATCGTCAGATTGACACTACGAAACTCAGGACAAGGTGATACGTATCGTGATGCTGCGATCAACTAATCACTAGTCCACGGGGCCACCCGCCTGGAATTGGGGAAATAATCGATCTGCCTAGCTTGGCAAATACTGGGCCTTCCTTGGTTGAGATGTTTCGCCTGATCTCTGGAGTCACATGCTCTCTCTGCGACCACGGTTGGGGAGAATTCCCGTCAGATTCTTGCCTGCGCTTGACTCGGCCGGGGTCATTCCGACCTCTCCAGGGGATTCGTCTCAGGGGGTGGTCACCGTGGCGCCTACGGCATACGCGGTGATCTTGACGGCCTAACCTTCAGATATCCCGGGTCCCCCGTCTGCGACAGTGACACCAGACATCTCTGCACTACGCTCCCAGATGTATGGGCCGGATTCTGGTCATTGGATTTCGTCAGCTGATATCCTGTTCACGATGTTGGTTCCAGCCGTGCCTGCGAGACTTGTGCCGATTGCTTCCCCACCTCAACTTTGCCCTCGCTGGCTCGTCGGTCCGCGTCGACATCTCTGCACCAGTTTTCGAATTCCTTGCGCATAGCGGCGACACGTTCAGCGTACGTACTGGAGAGGTCCCGTGTCTCACCGAGGTCATCATCCAGATTGTACAACCCTCTGCCGCTCCGGTGAACCACCAACTTCCACGGCCCATCGCGAACCGCAAGCTGGTCGCCCTCTCGCCAGAAGAGAAAACGGTCGGGCAGCCTGTCCTCCCCCTTCATCATGGGGAGGAGAGAAACTCCGTCCAGTTGTCTGTTCTGAGGTCGGGGGATAGAGGCGATATCGAGGATAGTCGGGAATAGATCGAGCAGCATAACCGTCTCATCGGTCTCCACACCCTCCCTGATCCGGCCGGGCCAGCTCGCGACGGCCGGGACCCGGTGTCCACCCTCGAGAAGGGAGCCTTTGGCACCGTTGAGCGGTCGATTATCGCAGATCAGTTCATGTCCTCCGTTGTCTGAGGCGAAAAAGAAGAAGGTGTTCTCAGCCAGGCCCAGCTCAGCCAAGTGCCCCGTTATCCTGCCGACGCTTCCGTCCATCGCCTCCACCATCTCGCGATATGCCCGCTTTCGGTCAACAACGCTGCCGTATTTCCTCTCCAGGCTACTGTTATCAACACCCTTCCCGAAATCGGCCGGATCATCAGGCCCCTGCCAGGGGAAGTGTACCATCCAGTCAGCGACGTAGAGGAGGAAGGGCTCTTTTCTGTGAAGATCAATGAAATCAAGGGCGTGCTCGGTGATCAATTCCGTGGAATAGCCCTCCTCCTCTTCTACCAAGGTCTCGTTATGATACCATGACCCTTCTCCCCACCGGTCGAAACGCGAATGGTGATCCATACCGCCGTTGTTGCCCCTGTAGATGTCGAAGCCCATCTTCCGCGGTGACTGGTAAGGAATGTAGCCAGTATGGTACTTACCGAACATGCCCGTGGCGTAGTCCGCCCCTTTGAACAGGTGGGCAAATGTCAGCTCATCCGGCGGCATTCCACGGGACCTGGACTTCGCCGGATCATGGCTCAGGCAATACTCCACCCCCGAACGTTGCTGGTAGCGCCCAGTCAGTAGCCCCGCACGGGTTGGACTGCACATGCAGCCGTTTGAATGGCAGTCCGTGAAACGGATCCCGTCCCGAGCGAGAGCATCGATATTTGGCGTTTTGTGCAGAACGCTGCCGTAACATGACAAGTCGTCATAGCCGAGGTCATCTGCCAGGAAGATGACGATATTGGGTTTCATCGCAAGTTTTCGCCTCTCATACAGCACATGTCTCAGATCCCGCGTCATCTTTCATTCCGGAATCTATAGGCTTCCAACTAGGTTCACTTGGAGAAGGCTTGGGACATAACTATCTTTACCGTGATTCGAAGATCGGAGTGTGAGGGGCTGGTGACAACGCGATTCGGTATGAGACCGTCCCCGATTTCTACGTCTTGCTGAAGGGCGTTGGAGAGAAAGGGGCTTCAAACGAGCCTCGCCACTGAGAGTTTCCAGGAGACCCTGAAAGGTGCGACTTGGATCGTTCAGCTGGCCGAGTCCTGTTGAGGAGGGAGATGCCATTATGTTTGAGCAACCGCAGAATCGACTCTTGAGGTTATTCGGAGAATCCGATTCGTGTCGAGTGCACCTGGCTGTACAGCCTCCTCCTGACCATCAGGCTCCACAGGATCGAACCACAGGCCAGCAGTGTGGCGGTGACGACCAGCCATTCGACCACGTAGAGCCAGTAGAGCGCGGTCTCTTTTGCCTTCACCGCCAGTGCGTCTGCCTCACTGAGCAGGGAAAGGATGTGCTCCAGCTCATCCATGCTCTCCTCGAGCTCCAGGCCGATGAAGGATAACTTCGCCCGCGCCAGGCTCTTCTCGACCTCGGCGAGCTTCTCGTCAATCTTGCTCATGCTGGCCCCAAACCGGGACACGAACTCCATGGTACCGATTACCATCTGTCTGTGGTAGTCCACCTCCCTGAACTTCTGCCTCGTGGTGTGAAGGAGCTGCGGGTCCGATGGAGGCGTGAATCCCGCTGTGAAATAGGCCATGTTGGACACGAAGTCGGGGTAGTACCTCCAGTGGATGAAGCTCACGCCTGCCGACGTGGTACCGCCCGCCAAGGTTCCCCTGAAGCCTGTGGGAGAGGCGAAGAATCTGCCCTCCCCCACGTCCCACCAGCTCCAGCCCGGATCTGTTCTCCCGCCTCCTACTGGACTCAGCTCCGATAGCTGGACCGCCCCCTGCTTGAGCTCCACGACGTTGTACATGCCGAAGATATTGTGATTCTCAAATTCGTCCCAAGGCACACTCCTGATGAAATCATCATCGAAACGGATGACCCTGTTCACCGAGAACTCGACACGATCAGGGGTACACTCTACCGGCATGACATCCTGTAATGGGGTCCTGCCCCAGTCCAGGTAGTTGGCCCAGCCCCCGAAGGATCCCGATCCACCTCCCATGAAGAACCCTACGCCGTCCTCCAAGAGACTGTCCCTCATCCAGATCAGGGTGTTGGGTGAGAAGTGCTCGTAGGTTGCGTCATCGAACCCGACGACATCGTAGTCGGAATACTCCCGTCTGGTCCTGGGCATGTACAGCCTCAAAGCGCGCTTGATAACCGTCGGCTCCAGCCAGGCCATGCCGGAGACCGGCGTGTTCAAGAGGAGAGGATCGTTCTGGTAGACGGTGTACGCGCAGTAGGTATTGAAAGGTGCCCCTATGTACAGAACCCGGATCCGGCCGGTGTCAGGGTCCCTCTTCACCTCCCTCGCCAAGGCGATGCCCGGGAAGAGGATCAGTAAAGCGAGAAGTGTAGCAATGGATCGTTTCTTCCCCGATATTGATGACACCGGCCTCGGCTTCCTCAAGGCAATAAATAGCTTTGCTAACTTCGGTGAAAGAATTGGTCAGACTCAGGTTAATTTCACGGGAGAACAAATTGTCGAATCCTACCGATACTCGTGTCGGCTGTCCCTGCTATTTACCCTGATGGTATCGAGCTTCATCGTCTGGACATTGATGGTCAGGAGGAGGCTGTACAGGGAAGTCGCGGTCACCAGATGGAATGTGGTGAAGGACTGCCGACTTGAGATCCATGGGTTACTGAGCGGGCGTGTCACACCTTTATAGGATCAAGGCCTCACGTGGCGTATCCATGGGGCGCTTCATCAAGGTCGCTGCTCACAAAGGGGCCGCATTGCTCGCGCCGGAGAATACCCTGCCATCCTTCGTTAAGGCCGCCGAGCTGGGCGCAGACATGATTGAGATCGATGTGCGGACTACCGCCGACGGCGAGCTGGTTGTCATCCACGACCCCACCGTTGACAGGGTCAGCAATGGAAGGGGACGGGTTGAGGATCTAAGCCTGCCCGAGATCAAGGGGCTCGATGCGGGAGCACCTTTATCACCCGAGTTTGGCGGAACCAGGATACCGACCATAGATGAGGCCCTGGGAACCATCAAGCGCCTCGGGTTGGAGGTCAACGTCGAGATTAAGGGGGCAGAAGTCGCGCCTGTGATCGAGGAGATAGCGTCGGTGGGGATTGAGGGGAGTGTGATGATCTCGAGCCCGGACCACGCTGTACTGTGGGAGGCAAGGCGGATTTATCCTTCTATCAGAATACTGGTCATGGGCCTCGACCCCCGTAGGCTCAGCGATACGGTGGCGAGACTCCGGCCCGATGCCCTCAACTTCAACCGCCACACGCTCAACCGAGAGAGCTACACTCAGGTCGCAGGCAGGGAGGTAATCATATACCAGTCGATCCTCGGGGGCAATGACAACTTGGACGGCGTCAGGAAGGCGGCCAGCCTGGGCGCGGATATAATCGAGACGGACCATGTCGCAGAGTGCGTGGAGTGCCTTCGGGAACTGGGCCACAGGGAGAACCGCGATCAGGTCTAGACCTGCCCCGGGACCTCAGACCTCGGTGTCGATCATCCAATCCAGGAGCATCGCCTGCAGCTTGTTCCCTATGTCCATTTTTTCACTGAACAGGTTCTGTCCCTCGTTCGGGTCCTCCGGGAGGTTAAATAGCATATCTCTCTCCAGACCGGCCCTCCGGAAGACCTCCCTCGGGGAGAAGTCCCCGGGCCAGGGGAGGTCGCCAACGGAGCGGTGGTGTATGTACTTCCACTCCGGGGTCCGAACCGCCTTGACAGCGGTCCCCCTGTACTCGCAGAACTCCATGAACACCGCGCCGTGTACCTCCTCTCCGCCGTCGAAGAGCGGCTTGAGGCTGCGTCCCTGAAAGGCCTCAGGGGCCGGCATCCCCAGGAGATCCAGTATCGTAGGCATAACGTCCACTATCTGGGTCAGGGATTTGACGCGAACGGCCGACGGGACGGCCCCGGGCAGGGAGAATATCAGCGTGGATCTCATCAGAGGGTCGTAGAGGAATGGGGGCTTCTTGAAGAAGCCGTGCTCGCCGAGAAAGACGCCGTGGTCGCTCAGGAGGACGACCAGGGTTGACTCCCGCAGGCCTTCCTCCTCAAGCTTCTCCAGCAGGCGCCCCACGTTCTCATCCATCATCGCGACCTCCGCGGTGTAAAGCGCGCGGACATGGGCCACCTCACTCTCCGACAGATCGGGCCGATACATCCTGGGACTGCCGATCTCCTCGGCGTCGTGTTCCTCGGTGAATATCGATCTGAAGGGCTCCGGCGGGCTCCAGGGCTCGTGAATGGACTCGTAGTCGAGCCAGAGGAACCAAGGATCCATCGCCTCCTCCAGCCAGTCGACGGCGGAGCCCGTTATCAGGTACGCCTCATCGGGGAAGGACTCATCCCCGCGGGAGGCCGTATAGGCGTCATATATGTCCCTTCTACGGAAACCCCTCTCGAACCCCTCGTCCAGCTTGGGAGCCGCGGCGGTCAGGTATCCTGAGCTCTCGAGGACTTCGGGAAGGGTTGTCTCCCCCGCCGCCAGGGGCATGTCGTTGACCCGTACCCCGTGCGAGTGGGGGAATCTGCCGGTGAATATGCTCGCCCTGGACGGGGCGCTCGACGGCATGGGACAGAAGGCGTTTTCCATGAAGACGCCCTCCCGTGCCAGCCGGTCCATGTTGGGGGTGACAGGCCGGCCCCGGTGCCTCCGACCCAGGTAGTCGGGGCGCAGGGAGTCCACCATGATCAGTAGCAGATTGTCTTGTTGGGTCCTATCCAAGCTACCTCCTCGATCTCAGGGACCGATGCTTCCTGGGTAAAACTCTTTCTCCGTGCTCTACCAAGCCCTCCGGGTCTCGTCGACCCGGCGCTGCTACCGGGCGCGGCTGATCCTGGTGGCCTTCACTGTTCTGTACATCCTCCTGCGTACCATCAGGGTCCACAGCAGGACGCCGGTGATCATCGATACGGAGCTGACGGCCAGCCACTCCGAGAGGTAGACCCAGAACAGTGCCTGGTCCTTCAGACGGGACGCGTCGCTGGATATCCGGGTCAGACCTGCGGATATCTCCTCGGTATTCGATATGCATCCCTGGTACTCGCGGCGTAGATACTGGTCTAGGGCCTCGGCTGCCCTGGCGTCCAGATCCGTCAGTTCCTGTGAGAGGGCGAAGATATTGGCCCCGAACATGTCCGCCCAGTCAAGCATGGAGAGTACGAGCGCCTTCTCGGTCCTGTAGGTGGAGAGCCTGTATCGCGCCTCGCGGCGGGCCTGTATGTCGGTCAGCAGCGGCTGGTCTAGGGAGTAGAGAATCATGTTTGTCATCATGTCCAGGGCGTAGGGGTTCTGACCGCGGGTCGAGGAGGTTAGACCCCACCAGTACACGTTGAACTCGTCTGCGTAGACCCACGCGAGGCCCCCTTCCTTTCCGCCCGCCTGCCACGAGACGATCCATGGCAGGTCCAGGGGCCTCATGTCGGCCCAGATCTCGGTTCCCTGTCTCGGTTTCATGGCGGCGTAGGCCTCGCCGGGTATATTCTCCATCCCGAGGGATACGAAGGGCAGGAAGACCGGGTCCCTGCCGGGGCGAAAGACCGGCCTCCAGGGCCTGTGGTAGTAGCCCTCGTACTCCGAAATGGGGAGCACATCGTTGAGCACGCTGCCCTGTATGACCCGCCCGTAGGCGGGGCCGAAACTCCAGTAGGAGGGCATTCCGTCCCGGGTGAAGGCGTAGTGAAGGTCCGAGAACTGCCTGGGGGTGAAATGCTCGATGTAGGGATCGGCGAAGAAGACCATATCGTACTTCTCGAGCAGCCTCTGCCTCGTTCGCGGGAAGTAGAGACGATCGAGCTTTGTTCTCTCCTCCAGCGAGAGGCCGGCCTGGTGGGGGTCGGACTCGTACGTGAAGAGGGGGTCCTCGGCGAAGAACCCGGGAAGGGGGCAGATGGAATTCTGGACGGAGCCTATCAGAAAGCAGGCGATGCGCTCCTCCGCCGTACATGCAGGGAGCAGGAGCAACGCCACCAACACTGACGAAAGTGTCGCGAGTGCGGGTTTCGCGGACCCTGAGACCATTTCAGACCCCCAACCGCGAGTGATGAGTGGGCTTCCCTGAAAAATCTGCGTGATACTGCCCGGAGAGGCGTCTGAAGAGCCAATGCCCGTCTACATATGATTGTCACTAAGACCCGTTGCGTGAGCCTCAGAGCAGGGATGATAGAGGAGCCGGCGACAGGAGAAGTAACACGCTTTTGAAAATCGTAACATATTAGTAAGGGTCTACGAAGAGAGTGCCGGAGAGTACATATTGGCCTGCAAGAAGATCGCAAAGACCCGACTGGGGCCTACGGGTCTGGAGGTGTCGGCGATGGGTTTTGGCACCATCCCCTTTGGCGGTAAGTCCTGGAAGAAGGGCGCTTCAGTTGATTCCGAGGAGGGTGGAAGGGTTCTGGCCAGGGCCTTCGAGCTCGGCATCAACTACTGGGATACCGCCGAGGGTTACGACACCCACCGACATATCAGGGAAGGTCTAACCCACGTCAGCCGGTCGGACGTCGTCATCTCGACCAAGAGCACCCGCAAGACCTATGAAGGCGCCGGCACCCGGATCAAGAAGTCCCTCGGGGAACTGGATACCAGCTACATAGACATATACTTTCTTCACGCCGTCGACTCCGTCTCCGATCTCGAGAGGAGGTGCTCAGGGGCACTGAGGAGGATGAGGCGGGCTCGGGACAACGGCTTGATACGCCACATAGGCCTTTCTACACATCGACCGGAGGTGGTTGAGGCGGCCTCCGATGTGGAGGACATCGAGGTCATTCTTGCACCGGTCAACAAGACCGGTCACCTTCCATCGGCCTGTCGCCTGGAGGATATGATATCAGCCATTCGCAAGGCTTACGGTGCCGGGAAGGGGATAGCCCTGATGAAGATCTTTGCATACGGCGACCTGGGGCTCGAGGAGGGTCTCGAGTTCTCGCTGGGTATCCCCTCTCATACAACGCTGATCGGAATGCGCACGTCGGAGGAACTGGAGGAGGACGCAGAGACCTTCAACAGGGTCTGGAATCGGTCTCGGGGATGATGGTTACAGCGTCCTTGCTCTTGATGAGTTATCATAGGAAGGAAAACGATTAGGAGGACGAGGATCGATGAGTAAATTTGGGACATTCGAAAATAAGAGAATAGGTGTTCTCGGGAAAGGCGGAAGCGGAAAGAGCACGATAACGGCACTGATGGCTCACGCGTTCACCAATCGGGGATTCGAGGTCTGCGTGCTGGATGCGGACTCGACTAACGTCGGGCTTCATACCGCATTAGGATTTGAGGAGTCCCCTGCGTCCCTCATAGAATACTTCGGAGGGACGGACTTTGCAGGGGGGTCAGTCAGCTGCCCCGTGGATGATCCCACCCCTTTGCCAGGAGCAGAGATCGACCTGAGGAAATTCCCCCACAGATACTACTCCGAAGATGATGGACTGTTTCTGTTCGTCGCCGGCAAGATCGGAGACAAGGGTCCGGGAGCCGGGTGCGACGGTCCCATATCCAAGATAACGAGGGACTTGCGGGTCAACGGCGTAGGAGACCGGTGCGTAACACTGATAGACGTCAAGGCAGGTCTGGAGGATGCCGCTAGAGGGATTATCACCAGCATGGACTGGATCATCTTGGTGGTTGACCCCAATATGGCCTCGATACAGCTCGCGGAGGATACCGGGAAACTGATACGTGGGATAAAGGCCGGACACCTACCTGCGACGGAGCACCTTGATGATCCTGGTCTTGTAGAGAAGGCTAACAGGATATACAGGGAGGCAAGGACGAGGGAGTCGTTTGTCATACTGAACAAGATCAAGAGCGAGATGATTGAGAGCCACCTGAGAAAGGAGTTGGAGAAGAGGGGGATAGAGCCCATAGGGACCGTTCATGAGGATCTGTCGGTTTCCTCATCATGGCTGGAAGGAACCAGCGTGGAGGGAACGAATGCGAAGCAGGATATCGAGCACGCCGTCAAGAGACTGACAGAGCGCTTCGATCAATAGCTCAGGGCTATGAGGGTAAGTCGAGGACCGTCTCAAGACGCTCAGCCAACGGCGGTGGGTTTACTAAGCTGAAGGACCATCCCTGGAGCCGGTCTATCTTCTGCTTGTCCTGATCTTTCCCTTTCTCTTGGAGAAGCATTCGGGGCATACCTCCCAGCGGAGGCCGCCTGAACCCTCAAGGGTCTTGGTATGCTCGTTGCAGATGGGTCTCCCGCAGATCTTGCATTCATTCGTTGTTAGCTTTCCGCAGAAAGCGCACTTCTTTTTCTTCTTCCTGGACAGGCCGAAGAAAAGAAAACCTATCATGTCTAATGCCTCGTCTATCTTGACTTGGAGGTTACTGAAAACTGCGATAGTCTGAGTATCAAAGAGTCAGAAGGGGGCAATCCGAGGGGGCTTCACCCGGGCATATTTGCCGGGCTCCAGTTCTGACGGGACGACGAATTGCGTAACACTTTTCGAAAACTCGTAACATTTTAGAGAGACTTCCCCTCAGTACATTCAGGATTTCATGGCACTTGGCGGCGGACCCGGCGGTGGAATGGGTTTTGGAATGGGAGGCGCAGCGGGAGCCGGCGAAGGTGCAGGGGAGGCCGGAGCCGCGGGCCAGGAGGGGGGGCCAATGTCTCTTCTGGACACGTCGATTCCCGGCGTTCTCCTCTTTCTGGGCATCGCCCTAGTGGGGGCAGGGCTGTTCATGTTCACCATGGTGAAGGTGTGGTCGCCCAGAATATGGCTGCCCATGGCATTCGGTGTAGGGATAGGTCTGAGCGGGCAGATATTCAAACTGAGATCCAGGAAGATCGTCGGGAGCTTCGGGGCCGTACAGATATGCGAGATCTGCAACGTTGAGCTGGCCCTGCGCCAGTGCTTCAGTTGTGGCAGGTGGTTTGGCCCCAGGTGTCAGGGAAGATACTACGATTCCAAGGGAAATCTAGTCATGGACGATACCCGTTGCATCGAATGTACCACATGTGCTATCTGTGGCCAGTACACCAAGGGATATCAATGTCTCAAGTGCGGCAGGCGCGTGTGTGAGGATTGTCTCGATGAAACAAAGAGATACTGTATTGAATGTGCTGGGAAGCTGAAGCTGGCCGAGAAGGGTGAGGAAACCGAGGTAGCAGGCCTGGAGCCTGTGGATGCTTCCGTCGTTTCCCTGAGATCTCCACTGAGTCTTCCCTCTCCTCTGGCCAGAAAGATAACGAAAAGGGTCAAGTCGGATCTCCTGGGAAAGGAGCTCGTTCTGGGACACGAGTATCCATCGCTGGGCACGAAATTCACGATAGCCGGAGCATCACCGGGAGAGAAGGTGATCATGAAACCGAATACAAGGGTCAAAATTGAGGCTTGAAATGTTCTCGATCGCTCATCGACACACCCGGCCCCATGAAAATGTGGGTTCAGCCATGGATACCCAGAAGGTGCGATATTGGCAACGATGAGAAGAACGGGGTATGCCGATATCTTCAGATACATGGGGAACGGTCTGGCGCTGGCCGGTCTCGTGCTCAGCCTGGTTCTGGGATTCAGATTATACTTGCTACTGGGGGTGATCAACGAAACGGTGATCGCCGTTCTCCTGATGGCGGTCGTTTCGGGCGGGATGCTTATGCTCCTCAAGTTCATGGGCAAGGGGCTGGGCCTGAAGCTCGCCATCGGAACGTGTGAGCTCTGTGGCGTCGAGTTCGCCCGCGATACCTGTCCTGAGTGTGGGCGGAAATTCGGGTACAAGTGTGCCCATCCGGATGCGCCCCTCTCCGGCTACTGTGTTGAATGTATGACCTGTCCTATCTGCGGAGTCGGTCTAGCAAACGCACACTGCCTGGTTTGCGGGAAATTCGTCTGCGAGAACTGCTACGATGAATCGACCTACAGGTGTATCGAGTGCGCCGCAAAGGGAAAGGGCAAGAGAATTCGGGTCCGAATGGAATCCAAGCCCGGCAAGGGGAAGAGCAAGGAACTCGAGGAGGCCGTTGTCGTCGTGCTGGAGCCTACATCATTCCTCAGCTACCGTGCCACCGAACTCCTCCGGAAGTTCGCGAAGGAGGATGTCGTGGGGGAATCAGTCCGGGTTGGAGACGAGGTTGAGGCGCTTGGATCCAGGTTCAGGGTCAGGGCCACCCAGCCACTGAGCCTGGTCAAGATAGTCCATAGCACCTACCTGAATATCGTGAATCCGGAGGAGAGGAAGCGCGTACTCGACGAACGAAAGAAGGGATCCTTGAAGTGCGAGTACTGCGACTCGGTGGCGGTTGACAGGTGTCGCATATGCAATGCGCCCATCTGTGACAGACATCGCATCTTCTGCCATTCCTGTGGCAGCTACGTCTGCCCCAAGCATTTCGACAAGAAGAGCAACAGGTGCACCAGGTGCGCAGGCGTAGAGGAGAATCAGGCCCCCGAGATCGCGGCCACGCCGCCGAAAGGCAGAGGGAGTTGAGAAGCGTGAATGAGGTGAAGTGATTTGTTTGCATATGGACCCGTGCCTTCGAGAAGACTCGGCCGGTCGATAGGTGTCAGTCCCATACCACCTAAGACCTGCTCGTACACATGCGTCTACTGCCAACTTGGGAGGACGAACCGTTTGCAGGTTAGGCGGGAGAGCTTCTATCCGAGGGAGGACATCTTGGCAGATATCGGCAAGGTTATCGAGTCACGTGATGCCGACTACGTGACCTTTGTTGGGGACGGCGAGCCAACCCTGTGCAGGGATCTCGGCTGGCTGATCCATCGGTGCAAGGCGAGGTGGGACGTCCCGGTGGCGGTCATAACCAACGGATCGCTCCTCTACAAAGACGATGTCAGTGATAACCTGCTGGAGTCCGATGTTGTGTTGCCGACCCTCGATGCCGGTAGTGAGGCGGTCTTCAAGGGCATCAACAGGCCCCATCCCGAGATCAGCTTCGATTTGATGCTGGACGGGCAGATCGATTTCAGGGAGAAGTTCGATGGTCAGATATGGGAGGAGGTAATGCTTGTTGACGGCCTGAACGATTCACAGGAGGTCCTTGAATCAATCAAGGAGGCTCTGGACGCGGTTGGTCCTGACAGAACCTACGTCAACGTCCCAATAAGGCCTCCGGCGGAGACCTGGGTCAAGGTGCCGGCCCCGGAGAAGATCTTCAGGGCACAGGAGATCCTCGGCGGGGCGTGGGACATAAGCGATTATGAGGAAGGGGGCTTCGGGGTTTCGGAATTTGAGGACGCCCGGGAAGCCATCCTAGAGCTCGGAGCACGGCATCCGCTCAGGGAGGAGCAGGCAAGGAGCATAGAGAGAAGCCTGTCGGAGGAGGGCATCGTAGACTCGATGATCTCCGATGGGACACTTGTCAGGGTGGACTATAGGGAGAGGGGATATCTGTTGCCCAGTTCTTTCAGGATGGGAGACTAGTTGGGTTTTTCTGAAAGCAAACCAGAGACGGAAGTACCCAAGATCAAGTTCCGATTCGCCTGTGGTGAGATCGGTCTCGCAAAACAGCGTGGAGATTTTCATGGCTCATGAGGAAGAAGTAGAAGGCCGTTCCCGATTGCCGGTCGAGGATTTGAAGGAGGCCATGTTGTACGAAAGAAGACCGGGGGGAAGCGTCCGCTGCAATCTCTGTTCACATCGTTGTGTCATCCAGGAAGGGAAAAGGGGCATCTGCAAGGTCCGGGAGAATCGAGGTGGAACTCTCTATACGCTGGTTTACGGGCGGGTCATCGCAAATCACGTTGATCCGATTGAGAAGAAGCCGCTCTTCCACTTCGATCCCGGTTCGGTTTCCTACTCGATTGCCACTCCAGGGTGCAACTTCCGCTGCCGATGGTGCCAGAACTGGGAGATCTCCCAGATCCCTCGTGACAGGGATCTCATCGAAGGCCAGAGGATGACCCCAGGGGAGATCGTGGACGCCGCGAAGAGGACGAACTGCGACAGCATCGCGTACACGTACACCGAGCCCACCATCTTCTTCGAGTATGCGTATGACACGGCGCGTCTGGCCCACGGGGAAGGCCTGGCCAACGTTTACGTCACCAACGGCTACATGACGGAGGAGATGTTGGAAACCTTCAGTCCCTACCTGGATGCGGCGAATGTGGATTTGAAAGCATTCAGCGATGAGACATACCGAAAGTACGTTGGAGCAAGGCTTCAACCGGTCCTGGATGCGGCGAAGGTCATGAAGCATCTGGGTATCTGGATCGAGATCACGACCCTTGTCATCCCCGGCATCAACGATAGCGAGAAGGAGCTCAGGGAATCGGCACGTTTCGTCGCCGAGGAGTTGGGGATTGAAACTCCATGGCATATCAGCCGCTTCAGGCCGGACTACGAGATGACCGACGTGCCCGCCACGCCGGTTGAGACACTGCGTCTGGCTCAGGGAATCGGCATCGAGGAGGGTCTTCGATACGTCTACATTGGCAACGTTCCCGGCGAGGCCAACACGGTCTGTCACGAGTGTGGGAAGACCCTGATCAGACGTTCGGGGTTCCGTGTTCTGGAGAATATCGTTCAAGAGGATGGCCGTTGCCCCGAGTGCGGGGCGTCTGTTGCCGGGGTGGCGATGGGATGAACTCGGCATAGAGGAGGATATGGCCAACATGAGAGGTGGAGAATTGGACGGAAAAGCGAACTCGGTCGGAATACGCCACGCACGTGGCGGGCTAGGGCAGGCTGACTTGCTCACGCATACGAACGCGACTTTGGCAAATGGAGGTCTTTAGGTTTGGCAGGAATGGAACGGAATACCCAGGTGCGGGCTGTATTCCTCTCCTCCGGTCTTCCGGTGGGGATAGATGCGTACAGAAGGCATCATCCCCGGATAGACGTACCGGACAACCTGGAGATACTGGAGAAGCTCAGAGGAGAGTGCCAGGGAGTGCGACTGCTGGGCGACGGAGAGGTGACGAAGGCCGAGCAGGCCGTTCTGAAGACTAGGCAGGAAAGGGACCAGTTGGATGGACTTCTGGTCTTTGGCGCACCGCCGGAGGATCTGATATCGATCGGTCTTCCGATGGTGGCTGTGGAACGCCCCTTGGAGGGATGTACCACCGTTCCCTTCCACTCTTACAGTCAGAGCATGGTTCTGACGTCCTCCCTGCCTGCGCACCGGGACAAGGACAGCGAGGTGTACTCCTCCCGTCTCCAAAACATCGCAGGCAAAGTCGAGACCCTGGACGCAATTGCCAGAATGAAGGGCCTCAGGATACTGGTAGTAACGGATTCGCCACCACTGGGCTACTTTGAACCGATCGATCTCCAGATCAAGAAGGGGAGAGAAGAGTACGAGGGGATATACGAGAAGAACCTGCGAGAGACCTTTGGGGCGGAGATAGTAACGGCCCCTCAGCAGGAGATCCTAGACAAGATGGATGAGATCGATCATAGTGCCGCCAGGAAAGTGGCTGGAGCGTGGATAAGGGAGGCTGTCGCACTCCGGGGGGCAAATGAAGAGGAGGTCTTGAAGTCCGGGATGCTGTACCTGGCCATGAAGGAGATGCTGAAGGAGCACGAATGCGATGCGATAACCACGGAGGGGTACGGATGGCCGCCCCTAGGTTACGAGGAGGGACCTCCGTCGCAGGGTCTTCCCTCATCTCAGCTGTGCACGGAGGGCGTGGTCGCCACCTCGGAAACCCTGATCGATTGTCTGATAACCCAACAGCTGGGGCTGTACATCACCGGCAGCGCGGGATTCATGGGAGACTACACCATAGATCCCCACACCGATATCGCCATAATGGCTCACTGCGAGGGCTCTTTCAGGCCGTACGCCGACGAGAGAAGGGCACCATACGTCATAAGGAACCTTCCATTCGTGGATGAGGACTCAGGCGGCGCCTGCGTGCAGATAGACTACCCGATAGGAGAGACTGTAACCGTGGCGAAGATAAGCATGTACGGCAGGAAGCTATCGCTCTGGACCGGGGAAACCGTTTCCGGCGAGGAGCTCTTCCCGTACTGGAATGACGTGCTTGGCAGGACGAAGCTTGCGGTCAGGTGCAACGCCAGGGCGCTGCTCGAGAATGTGGACTGGGGGACCTTCGGCAATCACAGGGCGGCTTTCTTCGGTGACCACAGACAGAAATTCAAGGACCTGGCGAAACTCATCGGATTCGAGGTCGTGGAGAAAGACAAGGTCACTGGAGCTTGATCTGTCGGGATTCGTTCGGCTTCTGGGTCGGGAACACATTCCCTTGCGTAGAGGAAACACGGATTCGTGCATTCGAAAAGAGTGGCTGTTTTGGTGACGTGAATCGTCCGTCGGCACGGACAATCCTTCGGGATAGAAGAGCCTTGATCTGAGATGGATGGCGTGAAACCAGTCGCGGAAAAGGAGAGGAATTTGGGTGGGATAGATTTCTTCCTCCTCTGGGCGGGAGCCGCTGTCTCACTCGCGGAGATATGGGCAGGCGGCCTGTTGGCCCCCCTCGGCTTCGCGTCCGGTCTGCTGGTCGTCATCTTCGGTCATCTGATAGGCAACACGCCTCTGGCCCTCGGCGGTCTGATCGGAAGCAGGGCGGGCGTTTCAACCATGGTTGGCGTTAGGCCGTCCTTCGGCACCCGCGGGTCTTACTTCGCCTCCCTTCTGAACGTGATTCAGCTTGTAGGATGGACCGGTGTGATGCTCTGGATCGGGGGAAAGGCCGCGCAGGCCGTATCCGATCTTCCCGGAATAGGGTTCCGGGGCTGGGTGGCCGTCATGGGCGTAGTAACCACCGTGTGGGCACTGGCGGGTCACAGGTTCTGGAAGTGGCTTCACCGGATCGCGGTTTCCGGCCTTCTCCTTCTCTCGGTACTCATGACATGGATACTGGTCTCGGAGTTCGGATGGGGCTCTCTTTTCCGAAGCGCACCTGGCGGAGGGATGCCCTTCATGCTCGGGCTAGATCTGGTGATCGCTATGCCAATCTCCTGGCTCCCGCTTGTTAGCGACTACTCCCGCTATTCCAGGGGAACCTGGTCCGCCTTCTGGGGGACATGGATTGGTTACTTTATCGTCAGCTCGTGGATGTACATAGTCGGTTTGGCGGCGAGCATAGTGACTAGGTCGCCGACCCCGGATTCCATGGTGATGGAACTCATGGTCAGCTGGGGCTTCGTACTGCCCGCACTAATCATCGTGCTTTTCTCTACCTTCACCACGACCTTTCTTGATATATACTCTGCGACCGTTTCATCGATCAACATATGGCCACACTTGGACCGCTCGAAGGGGGTCATCGTCTGCGGGGCTCTGGGAACGATTGTTGCCCTACTGTTTCCAGCCACCGCCTACGAGCACTTCTTGACCTTCATAGGTTCCGTGTTCATTCCACTGTTCGGGATCGTTCTTGCGGACTACTTCTTCCTGAGGGGGGACAGATACACCCGTGGAAGCTTCGAGCGAGAGGCTGAGGGATGGTACCGAAGGGGGATCAATGGATGGGCCTTTGTGTCCTGGACAGCTGGCTTCCTGATCTATCACATGCTCCAGCGGTTTTCTCAGATCGGTTCGTCTGTGCCCAGCCTGCTGGCCGCTGCGGGACTCTATCTGGCGTTGATGCGGGTGATGCGCCGGCCTGATGCCCGATGAGATCTCGGTGCACTTATCGACGACCTTGACGCATCAGTCCGTTCCCAACTGCTAGCTGTGTAGCGGTTATCCGAAACCTGTAGCGAAGCAGATTGTGCGCTATCTATAGCAGCGCAAGCCACAGTCCGTTGATCCTTTCCATCTCCCTGGTCCCGAGACCTAGCCCTCGCCTGGCAACTTCCCTGTCGGTTTCGAGCTCACGGCAACGCCACCGCGGCTCCAGGGCGGCCAACAGTGCGGCTCCCGTTGGGGTGAGAAGTTCGACGTCCACCGGGCCGGGTGTATGGGGTATCCAGTATCGCTTGAGGATAGAGACGACCGCTGGGGTTGGAACCGGCAGTACGCCATGGGAGAACCGTACCGTCCCTCCTCCCACTGCAACCGGGGTCAAGCATATGACATCTTCCAGCGAGATATTCATGTACTGAAGCCCTTTGGCCACCCCGACTATATCCAACAGTATGTCCTGGGCCTCGTGCAGGACCGCTTCCTCATCGGAGTGGTCGTGCGGTACCCCTTCCTTGTGGAGCCGGAGATGATCGCTTTGAGCCAGCCACCCGTCGTTACCAAGGCCCGTCTCGTCCAGAGTTCTCAGGTGAGGCTTGATATCCAAGACAGGGGTGCGATCGAATAGATCAAGTGGACCGGTGTATATCCTGTTGCCTTCGATTGCAGTTACCTCGGCCAGCGTGAGACCCAGGGGAGTGGGCCTGTTCGGTGACCTGCTTGCGAATAGCCCCACCGTTTCCGGCCTGTTAGGCTCCTGCCACGGAGGGGTGACCGTGAGGGAGAATCCGGGGGATCGATGTAGGTAGGAGATGACGTAGATGTGGGAGAAGGTCTCCAATCCCTTGACGCCCGCCGCGTACTCCGGAAAGAGTTCGATGTAGAACGGGCCTTTCCTCCCCTTGGCGGGTTGACGTGATGCCTCATGTTCATAGGGCGTACGGGCTACGCCGACAGGGGTGACGGGCAACTCGCCGAAATCAAGCTGGCCGCTGCTGTGCGCCTCCCTCTCTGCCTCAATCAGGATGTCTAGCGCGTTTCGGGCAAACCGGGCATACGGATCTCTAAGCCCCACCCCCTCTATGGTGGAGTCAAGATAGTCGGTGGCGTCGCTAGCTGTCAGATGGGAATCCGCGGCATCGAACTTAACCGAAAGACGGGTCCCAGGGCCCTCCTCAGTGGCGACGTTCTGGGTCTCGACCTTGACGGTCCCCAGGGGGCGGGCCGCACACTCCATGGCTTCGGTCACTGTAATTGCCGGAACGCCCATGCTGATGATAGCGGCGGAGAACATGTCTCCCGCCACGCCCATCTTGGGGTCGACTATTAAGCTACCGTCCTTCAAGACACCAGCTCCGGCTCTGGACTTGCTGAAATCATATACCGTCCTCTCACAAACGGGTCGAGCGCGAACACGGGGGGACCCGTTCATCGGCGAACTTCTGATTCAGGTTGCGTCCTCCGAGGGCCAGTATCCAGCAAGATATTTCTATCTTATGCACAAAAGCTCCCGTGGAGTCGGGCATGAGTGGGAGTCGGCCCGGGTCCCTGAGGATACGTGATCGGCGGTTTCGGATCCGAACGTATTCCCGTGAACCCAACTCCGGCTGAGCGCATGCATGAGAGACGAGCAGTCAGCACCGTTCATGGACAGGCGGGATAGGATGCAGCTGCGGCAAATCGACTGAGAATATAGGCTGAGTGAACATACATGGAAGCGAAGAGAACTCCGGAAGAGGCCCTTGAGAAGATGAGGGGATCCACGATCCTTAGCATCCAGGACTTCGACAAGATGCAGCCGATAGACCACGGGGGCTGGCCGGAGGTCGACGCCCCCGTGAAAGAATACGACAAGGTCTACCCGGAAAGACTCAAGGAGGTCCTCGGCACGGAGCTGAAGATGGCCAGATCGGGCGAGCTGATCCGGGAGATCGAGGCGGTAGAGAGGAAGGAAGCGGAGAACGTGGCCGATACATGGATATCGGAGGCCCATGGGGTGAAGAATGTCACCAGGGAGGACGTGATAAGGTCCGCTGAGCTTTACCTAGCGTACAGGGAGCTGATGGCCAGATACGAGGCTGATGCCATAACCATGAGCAGCTGGGCCCTCATCCCGGATGGCAAGGTCAAGGCCATGCCTCCCCTGGCTGAGATGGAGTTTGCCAAGGAACTCATACCTTGTTGCTGCGAGAATCTGGTTGACTGCACGGTGACTCAGATGATCGGAACTTACCTATCCGGCAGGCCGGGTTTCGCGGGGGATATCCTCAACAATTGGGGAGGACTCTCGCCGATAGCGACCCCGCCGGAAAACCTCGCTATCTTCGGGCACTGTTACGGACCGATAAACCCCCACGGGGGCGACAGGGTGCCCTATATCATAAGGGATCACGTGGTCTATCGGGGAAGCGTATCGGATGGCTGGGTTAAGAGATGGCGCCCCGATTCACAGGCCAAGGCCGCCAGACAACTCGAGAGGGAGAACATCAACCTCGTCGGGATAACAGTCAGATGGCCGGCAGACGAGGTCGTCACGATAGCCAAGTTCGATGTATTCGGTGGGACAGCATCCGTGTACACGGGAAGGACAGTCGATGGTAACTCCATCTACAATGACTTCGACGATAATCTGTGCAGAACCAAGATCGCTGTGGAGACAGATGTCCCATTCACGGATGTTGTAGCTGGACACCAGGTGGTATTCTATGGCGACCTCAAAGAGCAGCTCGTGGATGCAGCCGAGCAGTTGGGGTTCGAGATCTTGGGTCAAGCACCTGGAAAGTGATAGCCCGTGAGTACCAAGCTCAGACTGACATACTCCCCCCCCCGTTGGGGTGTGGGGGAGGACCCTGACAAGATCTGAGAGGAAGGACGAGATATTCCGGTTCAGAGAGAGGTTCGGTCCCATCAGGTCATCATTTCCCAACATCGATCTCATGGAGGAGGAGTTGGCAAGTCAGTCGGACTTCAAGAAGGAATTGGATCGAAGATGCAAGTACACCGAGTTCGTGGACAGGCGGATGCGCATCGATGAAGAGAAAAAGGATCGGACAAGCAGGTATCACTATGGGATAACGAAGAGGAGCGGGAGTACCGATCGAAGACGGTAGAGGAGAGCTGGACTATATGGAGAAAAGAATGCAGAAAGAGGAAAGGGCGAGGATCTATGTCACGGGTCAGCTGGCGGGAAGGGATAGTATCTTGGCGGATCTGGAGAGCCGTTGCCCGGATGCGAGGTTCATCGATGGCGGTACGGGGTTCAGCATCGACGCTATCAGGAAACGCCGAGAAGAAGTGGACGGGGTCCTGGTTTTGGGTAGCTACCTCGACTCCGAACTCGGGTCAATCGGCCTGCCTGTCATAGTGGTGCAGGACCTGTGGTCCTGGGAAAAGGGAATAGAGCACTTCTACACAAACCAACCGGTGCTGACTGCCTGCGTTTCTCAGACCGATCTATCGGAAGAGGGCTACGAGGCCAGGCTCGGGGAACTGGCGAGTAAGGTACGCCTGATCATAGCGATCGCGAAGGTGAAGCGATCAAAGTTGCTGGACTTGACTCATCTGAAGACGATACAACCTGATGACCAGAGGGCTGAAAGGGAAGAGGACTACGACGAGGCCTACCTCGGCCTGGTGACGGATACCTTCGGCTTGGAGGTTGAACGGATCGGTTTTGACAGCCTTAGCATGAATGTTGATCTTGAGAGGGCGGAGGAGATCGCCGATACGTGGATCGAAGAGGCTCAAGCAACGAGGGACACAACCAGGGAAAACGTGGTCAAATCGGCGGCCATGTACCTCGGCGTCAAGAAGCTGATGGAGGAGCATGGCGCCAACGCGGTGAGCATGAGCGGATGGACCGGCTTCAAGGATGCGCGGACGGAAGCGTTCCCATGCCTTGGCTTTACTGAAATGTCAAAGGATCTGATCCCCAACAACTGTGAGTCCCTCATCGATGCAATTATCACGGAGATGCTTGGCATTCATACTATCCACCGGCCAGGGTTTGTAGGGGACACGGTCATCGATCCCCTGAACGGCGTGGTCATCTGGGGTCACTGCAAGTGCCCGGTCAATCCCCACGGCGATGACCGTGTGCCTTATATAATAAGGGACCACACGGGTTGGCCCCAAGGAACCGGTGCCGGTGTACAGGTTCTACTCCCGCTGGGGGAGACGGTGACCGCGGTGAAGATCAGTGTGTATGATAGGAAGATCTCGATCCTGACCGGGGAGACCGTCTCGGGCGCAAGCCTCTACAGGGATTTTGAGAACATATCGTGCAGGACGAAGCTGGTTGCGAAGGTGGATACCGAGGCCCTCCTGAGGAACTACGATGCGAGCACTTTCGGGATACACCGGGTGGTTTTCTTCGGGGACTGGAGGCAAACCTTCCTGAACCTCGCCAGGTTGATCGGGTTTGATGCCATTGAGGAGGATGTATAGTCAATCCGTGTGGGAATGACCTTTTCGATGGGGGCCATCGCGGTTTGAAGAATGACCTGACCAGGTGGCTGAGGGGTGAAGGAGAGAACCTGCTCCGAAGCATCGGGGTCAGGGAAGGACAGACTCTGCTGGACTTCGGCTGCGGTTCGGGCAACTATGCCATCCCCGCCTCCAAGGTCGTGGGGGAGGAGGGAATGGTATTTGCGGTTGACAAGAGGAGCAGGGGCATATGGCCGAGTGAGGGTCTGGTGGAGTTGAGGAATAGGGCCAAATCGGCGGGATTGTCGAACATAGTCGTGATGAAGACCTCCGGCGAGCTGGACCTGACCTTGGAGGCGGGATCTGTCGATTTCGTACTTCTGTTCGACGTTCTTCACAGCTACTACTTCCCCGATAGTCATCAAAGGAAGAGGCTTCTGTCCGAGCTACACAGGGTGCTGAAGCCGGGAGGAATCCTCTCGTTGTACCCTGGCGATCCGGAGCTGGCTGGGAACTCCAGAGAGACTGAGAAAATATCTGAAGAGATACAAGATATGGATTTTTGTCTGATAAAGAGACATAGATATCGCTTACTTCATGAAAACAAACCAACGCTCGGAACCGTGCTCAACTTCGCAAAATGCTGATATCTCGAGGTGGAGGACAAATGAGGACAGATCAGTATCCTGATATCGGGAGTATTCCCTTGTATTGATACATCCGGAAGACCTCTTTATCCTGCAGCCGATCGAGGACATATAATAGTATCTGCAATCCTTTCCATGTGGATGTGGTCGAGATTCTTGAAGGCGACTATCCGGCCGGTGTGAGTGTCGGCATCAAGCCGGTGTTGGTGGTCCCCGAGGTAGTTCCAAGGAAACTCGGGGAGAAACCCCTGGATCGAGAGGGCGCAGCTCGACGCGGTGAAGAGGCCGTTGGGAGACTGAGCGGGAGTCTTACCGTTGATCACAGGATCCTGAAGCCCTCGGTCCTGGAGACCTTGGACGATGTTCTGGCGCTGGAGGAGGACCTCCAGGACACGGATGCGTTCTGGATAGTGGGGGCGGGTCGAGGGAGAGCGGCCCTGATCCTCGATCTGGCACGTAGGTATCGCAAGCCTCTCATCGGCGGAGGCGGAACCGGTCTCCCCCCCTTCCTGAGATCCAGAGGTCTTGAGGCCTACGTGTCGGCGGACAACGATCTGGTCTCCCTCCTGAGGGCGAGAAAGGCAATTCGGCGTACAAGAGTGCTGATCGTTGCTTCAAGAAGGATCCCGAGCTGCCTCAGCAGTGTCTGGAATCTGGAAGACGCGGAATCTAGATTCGGAATCAGTTTCGATGCCATCTCCGACGAGGCGTTCTTCGACGAGATGAATCGGGTTGACTGGGAGAAAGCCGAGGAGATAGCGGACAACCTGATAGCTGGCGCAGAAGAGGTGACCCTGGACAGGGAGCATGTGAAGAGGTCGGCTGGACTGTATCTTGCCGGGAGGTCCGTGATGGAGAGATATGGATGCAATGCCCTGAGTGTGAGATGCTGTGAGCATCCGTTCCTTGACCTTGAGATGGAGAATGAGACCACGCCGTGCCTCGCGGCCACCTTGTTGAACGACCGGGGATTTCCAGCGTCATGTCAGGGCGACATTAGCGGGGTGATAACCATAATGATGGTTATGCATATCTCGAGGAGTTCCGTCTTCCTGGGGAATATCGGCCTCCCCGATAGTGAAGGGAAGCTAATAAGCATAAATCACAGCGAACCGGGCCTGAAGATGAACGGTTTCAGGTCCGACGAGTTGCCCTATTCACTTCACAGATTCGGGGTCATGGAATGGGGAACCGCGATATACGTTGACATGACGAAGTGCGATGAAGGAGAGATGACCGTGGCTAGGTGTGACCCCCTGGCGAGAAGGCTGCTGTTGACGAAAGGCAGGGTGGTCAAGAGCTTCCCCGTCAAGGATCACTGCAAACAGATGGTGCATATCGAGGTCTCCGATGCGCCACACTTCGTCAACCGGGCATATGCCGACTACGGCGCACATATGGTGGCGACATGCGGTGACCGCACAGAGGGTATCACCAAGCTGGCGGAAATGCTTGGTCTAGAAGTTGAATACGTGTAGCGATTGGCTATGGAATGCAAGTTTCTAGAAAGAGGAACGGATTCATCTTCGGCAATCGAGGTATCCGTGGTTGTCTGGTCATGGGACCTGGGGTGGCCATAGATGCAGGAATCTAGCCTTCTCACCTGGTTATGCCCGCCTCTCTGTGCCGTTCTGGCACTACTAGTCTTGGCGTTGATGCGCCAGAGGCGAGGGGAGGAAAAGGAATTCCCCAGGCTCTTTGAGATGGAGGATGCTCTCAAGGCCTCGTACTACCTACAACAGGATGGAACCGTTGTCAAGCCGGAAGGGCTATCAGAGGCGATGGATGTCTCCGTCGAGATCGCGAAGGGGCTATTGAAGACCCTCGTAGCTTCGGGTTGGGCGGAGGACGGGGACACAGGCATAAGTCTTACCAGCCGCGGAGAGGAACGTGCCCAGGAGTTGATACGGGCCCATCGCTTATGGGAACGCTATCTGCTGGACAGGAAGGGGATGCACATTGAGGCGGTGCACATTGAGGCGGACCAAATGGAACACGAGATAACCCCGGAGGAGGCCGCCGAGCTCGATGAGGAACTTGACTACCCGGCATGGGACCCCCACGGCGACATCATTCCCGATATCGGGCGTCCGGTGCCACCGCCGGCGGGCGATGTGTTGACCGGGTGCGAGGTGGGGGAGCCACTCAAAATCGTCCGGGTTGGCAACGAGCCGTCCGCCCTCTTCGCCCAGTTGTTGGCGATGGGGATAGAGCCCGGGGCGGAGGTGGAGATAGAGGCTCGGGAGCCCAACGGACTCAGGATCAAGGTCGGGGAAGAAACCGTCTCTCTTGCGAGCGCCGCAGCAAAGCGGGTGCATGCCGTGAGGATACCGGCCCTACCAGTGCCTTTGAACGAGGTTCCCGTCGGCGGCGCGGCAAGGGTCACGGAGATCAGGGGCCATGGCCAGTACCAGCGACGGATGCTGGATATGGGCCTGGTTCCCGGAGCGGAGGTGGAAGTCGTAAGGAAGGCCCCTCTGGGAGACCCGGTCGAGTATCGGATAGGGGACACCGTTATCGCCATGCGCAGGACGGATGCAAGCAGTGTGCTGGTGGAGGAACTATCCGGCTCTGAACATCCGAGTGGTGTCGGTGAGGTTGGGGGAGTGGAGGGTGGGTAGCCAGCGCATCACCTTGGCGCTTGCCGGCAATCCGAACGTCGGGAAGAGTGTCGTCTTCAACGAGCTGACCGGGAGGCGCCAGCATGTCGGCAACTGGCCGGGCAAGACCGTGGAGAAGGCTGAGGGGGTCTTCCACCATGGGGGCCGTGAGATACATGTTGTGGACCTCCCGGGGACATACAGCCTGGCCGCGCAGTCACCGGAGGAGGTGATCGCCCGGAATCACATCATCTCGAGCGAGCCACAGGTTGTGGTCATCATCGTGGATGCCACCAATCTGGAGCGTAACCTGAATCTGACCCTCCAGATCCTCGAGCTCACCGAACGGGTGGTCGTGGCGCTCAATCTGATGGACGTGGTCAAGGGACGCGGCTGGGAGATCGACACCGAGAAGCTGGAGGAAGAGCTGGGCGTGCCGGTCGTCCCCACCGTGGCCACGGAAGGAAAGGGTCTACCGGAGCTGATAGAGGCAGTCTTGGAGGTGGCTGACGGGCGGCGGGAGACCCGCCCTGCCGATGTTGATTACGGGGTGACGGTCGAGGGCTACTTGGAGAGCTTGGAGGAGGACCTCAATCGGGTGGGGATCGAGGAGCGAGGCGAGTGGATAGCGCTCAAGCTCCTAGAAGATGATCCGGAGATCGTGAGGGCCTTCAAGGAAGCGGCGATGGGGGCGGGTTTCCTGAGGATAGAGGGGGACTCCTCCCCCCGTCCCGAAGCCCTGCAAGCCATAGCCGATCGGGCCATGAAGCTCAGGGAGGACATAAAGCCCGATGCGAAGGTTGAGATCGTTCGACGTCGGTTCGAGTTCGCCGACAGCATTGTCCGAAAGGTAATGCATCGTCAGCGGCCCACTGAGGTGAGCCTGACCGAAAGGGTAGACAGGATCGTCACCCACAGGCTGTGGGCGTGGCCGATCATGCTCCTCCTGCTTACAGGGGTGTTCTGGATCACAATAAGGGGCGGGGAGGTCGGCGGCCAGTGGCTGGAATCGGCCTTCTCCTGGCTGATCGGCGCTACCCGTACCTGGCTCTCAAGCATTGGTGCTCCTTGGTGGGTCAGCGGAGCGTTCGTCGACGGGATGATGATGGGCACGTCGACCGTTATCGCCGCCATGCTCCCGCCCATGATAATCCTCTTCACCGCATTCGCCTTGCTGGAGGATATCGGAGTCCTTCCCAGGGTCGCCTTCAACCTGGATAGGCCCATGGGGTCGGTCGGTTCACAGGGCAAGCAGTGTATCGTGTGGGGGATGTGTTTCGGCTGTAACGTGACCGGCGTCCTAGCATCACGGATAATCGAAAACAAGAAAGCGCGCCTGACCTCGATTCTGACCGGCCCACTGATAATATGCAGCGGGAGCTACGGCGCCGCAGTGGCCCTCATCATAGTCCTCTTCGAGCGGGGGGCACTGGCCGTGACCCTTTCACTTGTGTTTCTCAGTGTCCTCGCCGCTTTCATAGCCACGGTGGTACTGAACAGGACGATGTTCCGCAGGGAGCCGGGGGGATTCGTCCTTGAGATGCCTTCCTATCGAAGGCCGAAGTTCGGACAGGTGATATGGCGTGCACTCAAGGACAGGGTTGCACACACCATGGCCCGCGCGGTGATGTTCGCGGCGCCGGCTACCGTGTTCATATGGATCCTGGGAAACGTGCCCCGAGGGGTACCTTTTGAGCGGACCGCGATCGGGTGGCTGGTGAGCAACCTGGGCGCGCTTGGCCAGCCGCTGGGCTTGAACGGGGAGATGCTCACGGCCCTGCTGTTTGCGCTGCCGGCCAAGGAGATAATCATTCCCGCACTTTCCGTGACCTACGGCGTGCAGACGGCCCTGGCGGACTCGGAATTGGTTCTCGATTACCTTTCGCAGGCATGGGCGCCTCTGGTCTCATACACCTTCCTGGTCTTCTTCGTCCTTTACCTTCCCTGCCTGGTGACAGTTTGGGCAGTATGGAAGGAGACCCGTGAGGTGAAGTGGACGCTGATGGGCCTGGGCGTATCGCTGGGGATGGCCACGTTTATCACCTTCCTGATCTACCAGGGCGGATTGCTACTCGGTTTCTGATCTCTTCCTCGTGGATATGCCAGCCCGTGTCCGCCGATGCTGGGGATTCATCATTACAGTCACATTAAACAGATATGTGACTTGGCTGAACCTCAATCGGTTGGGAGGGATCATGGTCTCGGATGCGCTTGTGGACCGGGTAATTCGTCTCATTGAACCGGACCGGATGGCGGTAGAGGTTGGCAGGAAGAGACAGGACACCATCGGTAGAGGGGAATCACCGGACTATCTCCCCTTATCACTGGAAGGGGTACCGGTGGAGGAGAGACGGGATTTCTGCCAAAGCAACAGGCCATACTGCCGGTTCGATCACAGGGAGCGATTCTACGACGAGAAGAAAATGCTCTTCGAGAAGGCATGGGGCCTGGTGGGATCTGCCAGAGCGGCCTCGGACGGACAGCTATCGGTGGCGCCGGAGATGGGAGCGGGTTTCCTGCCCAGCATACTGGGGCTGAAACAGGAGCTCTTCGAGGACAAGGACCCTTGGCTCAGGCAGCGAATGAGCAAGGATGAGATAAACGATCTGGAAGAGGATGACATAGACGCCGTGAGCGATAGGGGACTTATGCCTAGGGCCATTCAGACCATAGAGTACTTCCAGGAAAAGCTGGGTAGCAAGTCACGTGTATTCATCGACTACACTTGGGGTCCCTTTTCGCTCGCTCACCTGATAAGGGGGGAGAGGATCTTCATGGATATTCTGAGGGATCCGGAATTCGTACATCACCTGATGGAGATCACTACCCGCCTGTACGTGATGGCTTGCCAGACCCTCAAGGAGGAGATCGGGGAGGTGAGCGGGCAGGGCTACAAGGGGCGGTTCTTCATGAGCGACGCCGGGGTGTGGTCGAACGAGGACACGGCCATACTTCTCTCCCCAGGTCTTGCGGAGGAGTTCCTCGTTCCCTACCTGAGGAGAGCCTACAGTCCCTTCGGAGGGGCGATCGTTCACCTTTGTGGAAAGGCCGACCATCTTCTCGAGCTACTGCTCGATATCCCCGAGGTGAAGGGGATAAACCTGGGGGAGCCGGGAAAACAGGATATGTCCTACGAACAGATCATGGGGATGGTCCTGGAGAGAGGAAAGGTTTACTACGGGCGGTGGCCGAGGTCGGAGGGAGAGGATACGGAAGCCTACTTCCGACGGATCCTCTGTCGTCTCGAGGAAAGGAAGGGCTTGGTGCTGAGCTATCGCTTGGATAGCGAGGAGCGGGATAGGCCGGGGAAGGTGATGGATCTCTGGCACAGGCTGCAGGATCAGTTATAGAAGAAAGGGGGAAATCCTCGGCCAGAAGCAGATGGAGGTGCATGCGGAGGGCGGTCAGACGACGATCACTCTCATCCCCAGCTTCTCACCCACCGCCTCAAGAGCTTCGGCGTGGTCTCCGTAGACCATGGCGTGATGGAAACTGAAGACGTTGTGGGCAACAGCCGCCACGTCGTTGACCTCGATCCAGGCCGTGAACCTGCAGACCACGGAGTCTACGCACTTGCGAAGCCGACCCCTTATGACCAAGAGCTTGGTCAGGTCGGAACTCATGCGGGCCAGCGTCACCTCTCTTCCTTCGACGAGGTGACAATACGCGGTCACACCTCTACTCTGACCATGGTAGTCCTCGACCACGAACTTGCTGTCACACATGGAGAGGGGTATCACGCCATGCGACAAAGTGATGAGATTCCTCTCTATGTTTTCCTTGATGTCCTTCAGTTCCGGCTCGGGGCGCGGCACCTTTCGGTCTTCAACGGTTGGCAAGGGCGGGTGAAGGTATATATTGCCCATGATGGGCGTTCTGCCCGAAATATAGTTCAGGATCATCATGCTCAGAAGCACGTTGAGATCGCCTTCGCATCCCGCCGTGATTCCCTCGTCGATCAGCATGGCGAGAGGAAGACATGGAGGGACGACTCCCTTTAACCCCTCGCTCTTCCACTCGAGCTGGTGAAACCATGCAAGGGTCACGGCGTTGGCGTGAGCCCCCCGGATGATACCCTTCAAGGCTATGTAGAGCCTCGCGACCTGGATAATCTCCTCCTCGCTCGGACCCTCTATACGCTCTATATCCTTTTTCCATGCCTGGAACAGTTCTTCCCCCTCACCGACGCTTACCTTCTCCAGCTCCTGGAGCAGACTCTCGGTTGGCACCTGCTGCACCTCAACTCCGAGCTTTCTCTGGATAATACCTGGGTCCCAGCATGAGGATATGGGGCTCTGTATCGGGATATCGCCGAATACGATGGCCTTGCTTCGTTTCAGATTTGCCAACGTGCCGATGATCCTGACGATCCTGTCGCATTCGGCGGGACCTAGCGGGGCGTAAGCCTCGGCCCCCTCGGATTCGAGGAAACCCCTGAGATCCCATTCACCGGCGTGGCCGTATCCCTGAGGTCCCCAGACGATGATTGGGAGGCCCAGCCTGGCCAGCTTGCGACAGGAGGGTATGGAACCGGCACCCGCCACAATCAAGGCATCGGTATCCAGACATACATTCTCGTTGATCCTCCGGAGTTCGCCTTCTCCGTTGATTATCAGCGGATCGCCGAATTGGGGCTCGGAATCCAGGAGGCCCTTCATCTCCTCGACCCAGGACCTCGCCTTCTCCTGAGCGGTCTCTCTCTCCCTTTCGGGGGCGAGGTAAAACGGTTTCAAGCGGATTTCCATTCCGTTCATCTTTCTACCACCAATACCCTTACCAAGAAGCCTGTGGGATGAGTAGCGGTTCTCCCTAGAGCTCGATGACCCTGCCCACCCCTCCTTGGATGTGTTTTCCCGGGTAGAGGGACTTTATCCGGTCCTTGTGTCTGGTGCAGTGTGTGGGGCAGACCCATTCCAGATCCTCGAGCAGGTCAAAGTCGCTGAACCCGTGCAGGCCGCCGACAAGAGCGTACGGGCGACCGAACTGATTCGCCGCCTTCAGTATCCTCTCCACACCCGGGTGGGAGCAGCCCGCGATCACGACCAATCCCTCCTCTATCCGGACTACCATCGACTGTTCAATCCCCTTTAGTTTGCCTGTCGAGAGGACATCTTCATGGATCTTGACGGGATCCTCTACGTCCACGACCTGTCTGGCGCTCGAGGGAACACGGACCGAGGCAGGGACGTAGACATCAACATCCCCGTTCACCTCGAGGAAATCAGAAAGACCGCCGATATGGTCGTAGTGGCCGTGGGATATGAAGACATGTTCAATATCCCGGGGATCGATATCCAGCTTCTCCATGTTCTTAAGGAGTATGCTGCCGCTGGTACCGGTGTCGAACAGGATGTTCGGTATCCCCTCTTTCTCAACCAGGCAGGAGAATCCCCAGTCCGCCACCAATCCGGTTTCGAACGCTTCGTTGTCGTAGACGATAGTCATTCTCATGCAAAGGCCCCACGTTTCTCATGTAGAATTCGATCGTTACCGGAGGTGCAGAACGGCGAAGGCTGAGCATGTCGGCTGTTCGGTATTGCGGCATGTGAGAGTTGTCCTGCTATACCTTCGTTGCTCAGTCTGGAGATGCTGTTTTTCTTGATCTGCTGCACCAGCTGCGATTGATGGCCGACTTGCATGATAGAGCGTTGTCACTGGTAAGTGTTACGCTAGAGAAACGCAGCTGGATGGGGGACAAGTCCCGTGCGGCTCATCGGGGGCTCATAGGTGTCGTATCTCGAGATCCAGAAGCTTCCCCGCCTTGACTAGGGCTTCCATCCAGTGACCGAGGGTCATCGAAACATGCTGGGAACCCACGATCACATTCGGTACCTGTTTCACGTCACCGTCGACCGTCATGTGAACGATCTCCCGGCAGTGGATGCCGTCAACGGTGCCGGTAATCGTACCCTCGATGACGCTGATGGCCCGCAGTGATCGGTCCATGTTCAGAAGGGTCATGGGTTGGTCGGGCTCGATATCGGCATAGGCGGTGACGCCGAACCTCCGGCCGTGGTAGTCCCTGACGGTGAATCGCCTGGAGGCGAGTGAGAGTGGGATCAGGTCGTGCTCTATAGTGACCTCCCCCTCTTCCGCCTCGAACTTGCCCTTGCTGCTTCCGAAGTTCCCCATTGTGACCGCCTTCTGGCTGACGGCGTGGAGGAGGAGGGATGCCAGCATGGCCGTTATATCCCCCTCGCAGGCGCACATGACTCCCTCATCGATGAGACGGTCGAAGGCCAGGCAGGGAACGACCGGTCTCTCCTCGGTGAAACGCCCACAGTTCACGGTTACCCCATTGGCGTCCTCCCTCTCACACAGCTTGCGAAGCGCCAGGTAGACCCTGGTGGCGTTCAGAAGCTCCTCCTCGTCGGGCTCGATGACCTCCGCGAAGTCCTCGCTCCAGGACTCGAGCTCTTCCTGCACTACCTGGTCGGGGAACCTGTCGAAGTACCGGTAGAACTCGTTTGTCTCTATGTGCCGGGCCCTGACTCCGAACCTTCTCTCGATCATCGGGAAATCGTAGGGGCCGTTGGGAGCTGAGAACGATGGAATCTCGCCTACGTACAGGAACTTGCTCTCCCTCAGGTACTTCTTGGCCCTGAGTCCGCGGAGCAGGCTATCATCCGGCCCGCCCCACGAGGTGTATCGCCTGCCTCGAGCCCCTCCCGATATGATCGGGAGGCCGATGTTGGATATGGTCTCCATCTCAAGCGGCACGGCGCCCCGTGAACGGACGATCAGGGCATCTGTATCGAGGGTGATCTGCTTCGGCACCGACCTCAGGTCCTCGTGCCTGGTCACCACCAGCGGGTCCTCTGTCTCCACGAAGTCGACGTCAACGCCTTCCTCGAACTCCTCCACCATCTTGTCTGCGGATTCCTGCGCCTCCTCCTCGGTGATGCCCGGGAAGGCGGGCGTCCCCTCGACATCTGCAGAACATACGCTTCCGTACACGTCGGTGTAGTGATGAAGCCCGAGGTAGATCGGTTTGATCCTCACGATCCCTCTCGGCTTCTGATTGCCGGTCATGGATATCGGTAGTTCCCCAGGCACTTTACTGTTTCCCGGCGGTCTCCGGCTCGGTTATCCGATCCCAGCTGCCTCCGTCATCCTGCACTATCTCGTACCCCATCAGGGTCGCCAGATCCATGAATTCCCGTCTGTGGTCGCCGTAGAATGCAACCCTGTGGTTTCCGAAGGTCTTCCAGTCCAGGTTCTGGAACAGAGTCTCGGCGTCGGTCCGGATAGCCACCTTGGTCCGGCACAGTATGTCATCCCAGCCCGTGAACAGCTCCTCGCCCGATACCGTCCTACCGGTGAAGATGGTCATCTTCCTGTCATACACGCTTACCTTGGCAACGGTTACAGTCTCCCCGATGGGAAGATCCACCTGGACGCAGGCGCCGCCCTCGTTCTCCTCCCAAAGCGGCAGGTTCCTTACCACATAGGGCGCCCTCTCATCTCCCCCGTAGGGATTCAACGGGCATTCGCAGTGGCCTATGATGGCTACCCCGTGGAACGGGTCGATCAGGTAGTCCCCGTTGAAGCCAGTGCTCCCCGTCAGGAACAGTCCCAACTGCTGGGTGATGAGGGAATCTATCAGTGTTTCAGAGGTGGCCACAACGCCATCGGTGTAGAGTTGAGAGGCCGGGAGTCCTTGAGACGGGATCGGGCCGTCCTTGTAGTACTGGAAGACGGTGTAGCCCTCGGTGGTGATGGCCCGGCAATCGTGTTCATCCATCAGGGATTTCATCGCCAGATAGAGGCGAGCCGACTTGACGACCTCTTCCTCGTTGGTGCCCTTGATCCCCGTCGCGCCTTCGATCCATTCACTTGTGATCTCCTTCGCATCCTCATCCGGGACGCTGTCCATTCGGCGGTCCAGGGCCTCCTGCTCCAGGGGGACCAGTTCCATCCCGAGGGTATCCGCAAGGTTCTTCAGGTATCTCTCCTCGTAGGCTTCCCTGTCCCCTCCGGTCTGCAGGCTGGTGGGCTCGTACCGACCCAGAACCGGCATGTCCGTGATTACGAGCACTCGCATACCCCGCAACCCGGAAAGGCATGCAATCAGCCCGATCTTGCCGGCGATATCGTCAAGTCTGGATGAGAAGACGGTCTCGTCGTTATCCGGGATCACGGGGAGAAACGAGGTGAGGACCCTGCCCTCCTTGGGGCTGAACGGGTACATCCACTGACCCCAGAGGGGATAGACCGCGACAATCGGTAGACCCAGGGATATCAGTTCGTCCGGAGGGGCGCCGAAGATCAGTATCCCGTCGATATCTTGCTCCTCCCTGACCCTCTCGAAGGCATCCCTCCCCGAGACGGGTTCGGTGCTGCCGCGGAACTCGATGCCGTTGCACCTGGCCTTTACCTGGGCCAGTATTTCCTCGTTCTTCAGTATCGGGCGGTCGGGATGATAGGCCGTGAATATCTGACATTCCCCTTGAAGACCCTCGGAGGTGAAGATCGTGTAGATACTTGTCGAATCTCCTCCCGTTTTTGATAGGTCATATTCCGCCATTTTGGTTCCCGTTTCCCGTTCCAGTTGGAGGAAGAAAAATCCTACTCCCGTGAGACTCGTTATCTAGGCCCGTCTATCCGTTTCCATTACCTCGTAGCCGATCAAGGCAGCTACGTCTTTGATCATCTGCCTGAGGTCACCTAGAGTTGCAGCTCTGTGGATTCCGTACTCATCGGGTGACTGGTGCATCTGCACCGCCTCGATATCATCGACCTCTGTAACCAGCTTCGTCCTGCACATTATCTCGTCAAAATCCTCATAGTAAAGGTGACCATCGACAATCTTCCCCGTGTGTAACCCGATCTTCCCGTTAAGGACATATACCTTCCATATGGTCACGTCTTCGCCTATGGGCCACTCAACCTGGAGTCCTGTCGAGGAGCCAGGCTTCCGGGTGTCCCGAACTGGGCTCTGTGCATGTGTAGTTATGGCATAGGGGACCCTTCTCTCATCTCCCCAGGGATTGACCGGGGCACCGCAATGGGTCAGAATGGAAAGGGAGTTGTGCCTGTCGAGCATTATATCCCCGAGCATACTAGGCCTACCGGTGAGGTGATACCCCAGAAGCTCGGTGACCAGAACGTTGATATGATCCTGGCACGTTGCCTGTATCCCTCTGGTCTTGAAGCCGCATTCAAAACCCAGACCGGGCCAGAACATGTCTTCCACCTTCCCGCTACCTGTGAGTGATCTGAGTACTGTGGCTATGGCGTTGCAGTCGTGCTTCTCTCTGAGTTGGTCGAAGGCAATATATGCCGCAGCGGTTTTCACTATCTCCGATCTCGCAGCCTTGACCTCTTTCGCCCCATCTTCCCACTCACGCCCGATCTTCTTCGCCCTGCTTTCATCTACTCCCTTGTATGCCCGGTAGAAATCGTCGGCTTTCAGCCTTACCATTTCCACTCCGAGGGACTGCTGCAGCACGCGCGTATATCGCTCATTGTAGTCTTTGGGCCATGTCTTCTGTGAGTCGTGTCCGTGGTAGTCATCTATCGAGAAATACGGTTTTGGTGATATGCCCAGTATCCTGGATTTGCCGAGTTCCTTTACCGCTCGGATCAGGCCTATCTTGTATACCAGGTCGCGGAACATCGCCTCGGACTCCAATGGCGAACAGGCGTTTCTCCGGTCAAGCTCGGCGGTCAGTATCCTACCGTTCTCGTATCTTGGCTCCCCCTCGTATATGCTGTCTTCCTCCCTACCTGTCATGAAGAGCCTGTATGGGGTATGTAGGAATTCGAAGAGGTTATAGACGTGTATCGTGGGCAGCCCGGTGAAGGCCAGTCGGTACTCACCGTGAATATCGCCGACGAGCAGTACCCCATGCAGTTCCGGTTTCATGGACATTATGTCGCTGTACAGCTCTTTGATGGGGGCATCGGATGTAGTTTCTCTGGCAACGAAATCAACCCCCCTACACTCGTTCTGCAGCTTGTGCAGGAGCTTCTCATTTGTGAGAAAGGATTCAGGCGCTTTTCCCGGTCCGCCATAGCCCTTGGATGCAAACACGGTGTAGATCCTGGTATCTTCCGTGATCATCTCGGATCCTCCCTGAAAGGCTCACAGGACCAGCTGAAGCTCAAAATCCATGACCTCGGAGATCTGTCTGAGCTTCTCGGTGTAGTCACCGTATACCATCGCCGAGTGATGACCAAAATCGGCCTGCCTGTGGATGAACTCCGCCGCATCCGGTACCTTCAGCAGGACGCTGAGGGAGCAGCCTATGCTGTCGAATCCTCCCCCATCCACTATCTCCCCCCTCGTGGCCAGCAGCCTCGTTCCGGAGGGGTTGAAGCGGGCCACGGTTACCTCCTGGCCCTTGTCCCGGGGGAAATCGTATCTGACCGTTACCCCCCAGCCCCCCTTGGTGAAGGGCCTGATGTTGTAGGGCAGATCCGGTCCGTCGAAGCCCTTCATCTTCAATCCGGGCACGTCATGGCCGATCCTCAAGGTGCTGCCCTCGATGTCCTCGACGAAGGGATTGCCCATGAACGCGGATCTGCCCGAGCAGTACATGAGTAGAGCCATCGCCATCAGGGCGTTGAGGTCGGCCTCACAGGAGGAGGGGATCCCCCGGTCCTTGAGTAGCGTATGGGTCAGGCACGGTGTGAACCTCCTCTCGGCGGGGACCTTGCTGGTGCACAGCGTGAAACAGGGGATGGTGAAGGCGTTACATCGGTGCTTCCGGAGCAGAGCTTCCGCCGCCAGGTAGGGGATAACCGAGTTCGTGATATCCTTCTCTTCCATGAATACCTCCTGGGCCTCTCCTATCAGCCGCCGGGTTATCTCCGCGGCCTCCTCCCCTCTCTCCGCCTCGGCACGGTCCATCTCCTCGAAGAACTCCTCGAAGGTGACAAGCGAGAAATCCACGCCCAGGTTCTTCGTCCAGAGATCCAGATCACCTATGCTGCTGTATACGCCCGCCGGATGTCTCAGCTGGCGGCCGGATATCATGCTATCCTTGTAGACAACTAGAACCCTGGTTCTCGAGAAGGCCTTCCTCACCTTCAGCGAGGAGACCAGATCGTTGAACTCGTGGATATTCAGCGGCGCGTACCCCTCCAGGCCCCGATGTCTGAGATAGGCCGCGATATCGACGTTGGTTATGCCCTTCCCTATCATCGCCACCGGCTTCCCGTACCTTTCGATTCCCGGCACCCTGTAGCTGAGCAGGAAGATGTCCACGTCATCGATGTCATCCTCCAGCTTCTCGAACTCCTTCTCAGGGACGGTGAAGTCCTCGCCGTACTCCATGTACGCCGGATCCAGAAGCCGGGCTTCGGGGCTCAGCCCCTCCATCATGTGCTGAAACCTCTTCAACGACTCCTTGGCCCTCCTTCTCTCCGCCTCCGGGCTCAGCTCCTGGGGAGTGCCTATCCTGCATGGGCCCTCCTGACTATCGCTGTGAATCATGGCTCCGTAGAGAGGCTTGACCCCGATCTTGCTGTTGACGGGTTTCTCGTCTGCGATCTCCATCCGTATCTCCTTGTGACGACCGGCAATCCGAAATTTAAAAAGGACTCGTGTAGCGAATCGTGCTTGCGATGGTCATCGGGGGAACTGGTGGGTCTTGACTCGCAACAATTTTATCACAGTGAGATATCTTCGATCCCCGTGGCGATCTTCGAACCCAGGGATGCCGACGTCCAGTTCACCACATCGGTCCCCTTCACCTACAACATAGACTACGCCCCGACCCACATCGGCAACGAGGAGTACCTGAGGAAGATAGCGGATGCCCCTCCGGTCCTGCTGCATGTCGGGCACGACGTGCCATTCAAGAGCATGTACGGCCCGGCCGACCTCTACGACGCCTTGGGCCACCGGACCCTCAGCCCGGCCGAGGCGAGGACGAGGATCAGGAGGATCCGGGACTACGTCGAACGGCTGCACTCCGCCGGAGCCACCGTCGTCATCCCTTACATCTGCTCGATGTTCCTGTTCGGGAACAGGGAGAGGCGAAGGGGCTTCTGGGAGTTCTACGACAACTGGGAGAGATACTCCGAGTTCGGCTTCGGGTCCAAGCCAAGGAAGGACCCGATCTCCTGGGTCTACGGGAAGAGGAGGCCACTGAGATCGATGGACCCCGGGTCGGACGAGTATGTCTACGAGCCGTGCATAAACCAGCCGGAGTGGAGGAAGTTCCTTCGAACCGTGGTTGGACAGGTAGCCAAGGCCGGTTACGACGGGGTCTTCAGTGACGTCAATGCATCCTCCTGCGAGAGGCCGTGCTGCAGGAAGCTCTTCGCCGAGTACCTTGCCGGTCACTACACCGGGGAGGAGATCAGAAAGCTCTTCGGCTTTGATGGCCCGGCCGATATCCGCATGGGAAGAAGAGGCGACGGCCTGCTCTGGGTCGAGACGGTCAGGTTCCGGGGCGAGAGGATGGCGAGTCTCTTCGCCGAATTCAGAAATGAGGGCCGGAAACACAGGGACACGTTCATAGTCCTCCCGAACCTCAGCCCCTTCCAGCACGTCGACGGCGTCTGGACCAGGGTCGGGAACACGCACGTATTCTCGAGTTGGGCGCGGGAGTGCCCGGTCATCATGTTCGAGGAGATGAACCAGCCCGGCCTCTTCGAGCCGGGTGCGGTGTCGAACTTCGTCTTCCAGTACAAGTACGCCTTCGCCCACAACGCCCGGGCGGGATGCCTCCTCTACGGAGCCTCCGATTCCGCGGGCGTGAGCATCGCGATCGCCGAGGCCGCCTCCGGCGGTGGGGGAGCGTTCATACAGGGCGGGTACTCCTGCCCCGAGGTCAGGCGCGCGTACAGGGAGTTCTTCGCCGAGCATGGTGGACTTTTTGAAGGATTCGTGCCCTACTCGAGAATCGGCCTGGTCTTCTCCTACGACCAGCTCGCATGGGGGACGAGGAGCCACATGGAGGGGACGTACAGGATCGCGGAGGAGCTGATGGCCAACCACGTCCTATTCGATATCCTGGTCGAGAGGGATCTCAGGGAGGAGACACTTCGGGGGTACGACGCCGTGATCGCCGCAGATCTGGCGAACACCTCGGAGCCCCAGGCGAGGGCGATGATGGGCTTCGTCGAAGCCGGGGGAACGCTTCTGGCCTTGGGGAAGACCGGCACCTCGGACGAGAGGGGGAAGACAAGGAGGGGAGGGATACCGGGGATGATCCCGGAGTCCGAGTGGGAGCTCGACGGTCCGGTAGAACGGGGCCGATACGGGGAGGGCACCTGCCTGAGGGCAAGTTCCGTGGATGACCTGCTCTCCCCGGCCCCGTTCGAGCTCTTCATGCTCTCCGAGGAGGAGTGCAACGAAATCGATAGGATCTTCAAGCTAATCCAGAAGTCGGAAGAGACCGGTGAAGGGAGGCGACGCGAAATGGTTCCCGAGATCAGGGGGATGACGGGGGAACCGGGCATATCCGACTGTGAGTGGACGCTCAGATTCAACGCCTACATACGCAACGGCGGGGAGGAATCTCACCTGATCCTGCACGCGGTGAACTACAACCTGCCGATACGGGGCATGGGCGAATCCGGGCCGGTCGTCCCGGCCGAGGGGGTTCGGGTGACCTTGCCCCTGCCAGGCGGCCTGGAGCCGAGGGCGGTAGAGATCTACAACCCCCCGGGGATTGAGGGGAGTGCGGCAGGCTTCCGTCACAGGTCGGGCAACCTGCTCTTCGAGCTACCCAGAGTGGACATACACTCCCTGGCGGATATACATCTGTCGAGAGGCTAGCGACCGGACGAGATCAGAGACACCTCTCGGGGGGCCGCCAGATCATGGGGAAGATCAGGGGCACGGTGCCGACTACACCTATGAACAGGCCCAGGAAGAGCCCCATGATACCCTTGCCGGGGCCCGCGACCGCCACCAGGTCCAGCGCGGGGTTGAGTCCGGAGAGCCTGATCGACAGGGCAACGAGAATAACCATCACGTAGCCCGAGATCGCCCCCAGGGTGCCCAGTATCATGCCCTCGCTGGCGAAGATCAGCATGGTTGTGGTGGTCTCGCATCCCAGGGCCCGGATGGTGCCAATCTCGATCTTCCGCTCGTGCAGGGAGATCTCCATCAGGTTCATGAAGGTTATCAGGGCCATGATGCCCGCGGCGAACGGGAGTTCCCACTGCTCGGGTACAAGAACCGAGACCCCCTCGCCGCTGATGGAGAAGTTGATGTGGTAGATGAAGTTCGCGCATACGAGGCTCAACACCGCGACGAGGAAGACCGTCCTCAGCTTGCGCCTGGTTATATTCCGGGTTGATAGGATGAAGAAGTCGAGGTCGATGACCCGCTCGTAGGGTATCTCCCTCGAGAGCTTATGGATGCGTATCGCGGTTGAGCGTCTAGCTTCCGGGTCACCGGGCCAGGTGATCATCTCCCCCCTGAGGGCGGAGAACCTTCCCCCCTGAGGCTCGACGAACCCGATGTCCAGCCCCCTCTCCTCCATCCCGTCGATGATGGATAGCATGGTCTCGAGTGCGACGTTGGAGAGGCGGATCCGGTAGGATGGGCTGGAGTATTGCGAGAGCCACTCATCGATTCTCCCCTTCTCCTCCCGGTTCGCGACCGGTATCTCGACCCGAACGGAGGCGTTTGACATGGGCACAACGTCGTCGAAGCTCGAGTGGCGCCTGCCCTCGATCCACTCCCCTCGGCGACCGGAGGTCGTGTCGAGCTCGAAGAACTCGGAGAGCAGATCCCTCAGCTGGAGGAGGCTAACCTGCGACCTTCTCACGAGGATATCCAGTTTCACCTTATCCTCCCACGCTGCCTGCTCCTAGCGATTCCAGCCGCCCCTTCGAAGCTTGCCATGTCGGTCCTTGTAGCAGTCCACGCACACCTTGTAGCCCCGGAGCAGCTCCGCGTGCTCGCTGCAGATGGGTCTATGGCACCTCGTACACTCGATAAGTGTATCCTTCCCACAGTACTGACACCTTTTCATCCTCTGGCGGCTGAGCCTGAGGAAGAACAGCGGAACCCGAAACTCGAGGAGGCGCCTGAAGGCGTCCGCCCAGTCCCCGGGGAGGCTGCCCCGCTCAAGATACTCCACGAGCCGCTCGGCCGACCTGCCGGCCGATGTGAGCTCAACTGCCCTGCCCTGGTCCGCGATGCGAAGCCTGCGGGTGACGATCGTCTGGCTGACCATGACGTGAAGCAGAACGGGCAGCATGCCCGCCCCCATGATGAAGGTCTCCAGGTAATCCTCGCCCACCAGGTCCTCAACGATCGACAGAACCGTTTCCAGCTGACCTAGGCCGGAAAACGAGAACGTCAGGACATAGAAGACAACGGCGGCCACGGCGAAGAGCTTCAGTGGGAGTGCGAAGTAGAGCGAGAGAGGGAGGAGGATCAGCAGGGCGGCGATTCCAAAGAGCACCATCTGGGTGGAGACGGCTATGCCATCCTGGACGAATATGAGCAGGAAACCGAAGGTGTAGATCGTGAATGCGGCATAGACGAGGTAGAGTGGCCTTGCGGACTCGGTCTCCGTCTCGGCGGTTGCGGTCGATCGGTCGAGGACAACCTCCTTCCCCCAGGAATCGGAGGTCTTGCCGCGGACCACGATCCGGTCCTCGCCCACCTCCACGTCATGCTTATCCAGATTGAAGGTGACCCTTGAGGACTCATCACTCTCGGATGCGCTTCCCTTGATATCGCCCACCTCCCCTCGGTGCGATTCTCTCTTGACACTTTCGAGGGTATCAGGCAGATAAACCTTACCCTGAATCGGAGCCCTCCACCCCTGGTACCCGTTGATCTACTCTATTGACTTCCCGGCGGCACCGGGTCCCGGTTTGCCCCCCGGTAGGTCTCATCCCTTATCGGAAGTATCAGCCCGGATACGAGCAGCACCAGGGCGCCGAACCCAAAGGTGTAAGCTATCCCGTATGCGTCCGCCAGGTAGCCGAGGGCGGGCGCGATGAAGATACCCACGACGGACACCGTTTGGTTCTGGGTGCTCAGCAGCGTTGCCCGCGTCTGGGGCTGTATCCGGTCCCCCAGATATCCCACCACCATCGGTTTCCTGATATTGTAGAGGATGAAGAGCAGGAAGAACCCGGCTATCGAGACCATCACCCAGCCCATCCCCAGGGACACCGCGATGAGAAGGAAGGACACGGCCAGGACGAGGTACAGGACATTCAGCGCGGTTGCCATGTTACCGACCCTCCTCAACAACGCGTATGATCTTCTGGAGGCCACGAAGCTGCACATGTAGACGAAGAAGTACACTATGCCCACCATTATGGCGGTTCTCTCCTCCACATTCCCGATGTAAAGCAGGACCGGCAGCATCACGGCGTACCTCTTGACGATGGGGGAGAGGTAATCCTTGGATATCGTGAAGAAGGAGTCGTATATGGAGGAGTTGGCCAGCATCCTCGCGAGGCCCGGGCTGTGCCGGAGCTGGCTGATGCTGTTCGAGATATGGGTCCTCACCTCGGAGAGGGATGTTCTCTTCGCTATCTGGCCATCCAGCTCCGATGGATACGTGAACATCAGGAGGAAGCCCAAGCTATACGGCACCAGGGTTGCGAGGAAGACGACGTTGTAGTCCTGCCATTCAAACACGATCAGGGCGGCGATGAGGGCCGAGAGGGCCGAGCCCAGGCGGGATGCGGACCGGGTCTTCCCGTAGTACTCCACCTTCCTGTCCGACATCTCCTCCCTGTCGAGATGGGTCATGATCATCGACTTGTGCGTCCCCGAGCGGAACGTCTCCCCCAGGGCGAAGAGGACCATGGCAGGGATGAAGGGGTAGAAGCCGCTGAAGCGGTAGAATGCGGTGAATGAGGCCATGTAGGACGCGAACGCTATCGCCATCGCCCTCCTCCTCCCGGTCATGTCGGCCACGATACCTGTCGGTATCTCCAGCAGATTAACCGAGATCTCGCGGATGGAGATCAGGATCCCGATCTGCAGGTAGGACAGCCCGTTGGCGAGGAAGAATAGATAGAGGAAGGGCTCGAAGAACCGGAGGTTCTTGAGGAATCCGTAGGCCGAGAACTTGAACAGCATCACCCTGTTATCGTCCCACATCCTTCAATCCTCAGGTCCCGGCCTGGCCTCAACGACAGCCGGGCCGGGAGCGATGCTCATCTTGGAACGCGGCGTCAAGCTGAAGAAGGTTTTCCCTAGTTTTCAAACCTCGAGCACCTCGGGCCCAGTTCCGGCTCACGTTCTTGAAATGTCTAGGTTGATTCTGCGGGGGACGACACCAGCAACCGCTCCCGGAGACCCCCTGTGCCGTTAACTCCTAACACGGATCAGTGGTGGCGCCAGCCCGAGGTCGAGTGGCCCAGTGTTCCCTCGTCTCGTGCCTTCCAGAAGCCGAACTTGAACACCCTGTATC
>Ga0180432_10000988_pt1 | contig 45630 bp, 46 predicted proteins | sample SS_ome_10_FD_132414 | JGI IMG/M metagenome (GOLD analysis project Ga0180432, IMG submission 132414) | Hypersaline lake sediment archaeal communities from the Salton Sea, California, USA - SS_1_MS_2 metaG | ecosystem: Environmental > Aquatic > Non-marine Saline and Alkaline > Hypersaline >...
CGACAGCCTCGCCGACCTTGGCGCAGATGTCAGTGCGATGGATCGACCCGACGATCCCTTCTAGACCTCGACGAAGAGGCAAACGTCAGCAGGCCGCCCAAGTGGGCGGCCTGCTTTCATCTCCAGGTCCAAGGGTGGGTCTCCCGCACGCTAGTGCTTGAAGTGGCGTTCTCCGGTGAGCACCATCGCGATGCCATGCTCATTGGCTGCGGCGATAACCTCATCATCCCGGACCGATCCGCCCGGCTGAATGACGGCCGTTGCGCCGGCCTCCGCAGCAGCGTCCAGACCATCCCGGAACGGATAGAACGCATCGCTCGCGCAGGCACCACCGTGCGCGCGGCCGGCCGCTTTCCTTGCCGCAATCTGGCCCGCATCGACGCGACTCTGTTGACCTGCGCCAATGCCAACCGCCACCTCGTCCTTCGCGAGGACGATGGCGTTCGAGCCAACGGTGGCGCAGACTTGCCATGCGAACGTCATATCGCGCCACTCGGCATCCGTGGGTTGTCGTTCCGTGGCAACCGTCCACGAAGCGCGATCGAGATTCACCGTATCCGCCGTCTGCACCAACAGGCCCGCATCCAGCGACCGGACGTCGAGGACGCGCTGCAGCGGTTCGGGCGCCTCGAGGACACGCATGGCCTTGCGCTTCGCCATGAGCAGCTCCAGCGCAGCAGGCTCATACCGCGAGGCAATGACGACATCCGCCTTGGCGTTCTCCATGATCTGGCTCGCCGTCACGGCATCGACCGTCCCCATCAGCGCCACGACGCCACCAAACGCCGATACCGGGTCCGCCTCGAAGGCCTTGCCATAGGCCTCCGCGAGACTCGGTCGCCGCGCCACACCGCAGGGATTGGCGTGCTTGACGATCACGACCGTGCCCTGACCGAGGTTGTTCGCAAGCCGCCAGGCAGCCTCTGCGTCAAAGAGGTTCAGGAAGGACAAGGGTGACCCCTTGTGCTGTACGACGTCATCCCACATGCCGCGCACGCCAACCTCGCGGTAGCGCGCCCCTGACTGGTGCGGATTCTCCCCGTAGCGGAGCACCTCGCTCCGCTCGAGCGCGAGGTGCAGCGTCGGGGGCAGGGTTGCATCAGCGGCATCCCCTGTTTCCTGCTCGCCTTGTTGATCGAACCAGCGCACGATTGCGCCGTCGTAGGCGGCCGTGTGCGCAAAGGCCTGGCGGGCCCAGCGCCGGCGCGTAGCCGCGTCTGCTCCCCCTGCACGGACCGCCGCAAGCAGCGCATCGTACTCAGTAGGATCGACCACGACCGAGACGCGCTCGTGCGTCTTGGCCGCAGCTCGGACCATGGCAGGACCACCAATGTCGATCTGCTCGACGACCTCTTGCGGGGTGACGCCCTCCCTCGCGACGGTCTCGCGGAAGGGATAGAGATTGACCACAAGGACATCGAACGGATCGATGCCGTGATCGGCCAGCTCCCTCAGTTGCTCATCGTCATCTCGCGCCAGCAAACCGCCATGAATCCTTGGGTGAAGGGTCTTCACGCGGCCCCCAAGAATCTCGGGGTGCCCAGTGACCTGATCGACACTCTCGACCGTCAGGCCAGCCTCGCGGAGCACACGAGCCGTTCCACCACTCGACACGAGGACATAGCCCTCACTCTGGAGGCCTTGCGCAAGCTCGACGATGCCTCGCTTGTCGGACACACTCAACAACGCTCGTTTCATGACGCGAGCCTACCGCAAGGCTCCCGGACGGCGAGAGCCATCCGGGAGCGCGCGTGCAAGCACATTGTGTGGAGCTGCGGCTGCGTGGGGCGGGCTAGTTCGCGCCGCCCTCGGGTGCTGCTTCTTCGCCGCCCTCAGGTTCCGTGTTCTCCTGGCTCGCACCATCGAGAACGTCATTCACGGTGTCCTCCAGCGCGGACAGGTCGGGGATGCGAACCTCGACGTCGATGTCCTCGCGAAGCCCGTCGAGCCATTCGCGCTGCGCCTGCTGACGCTCGTTGGCAAGCACCATCGCCTCCGCATCGCTGCGCACCTCATCGAGCGGCAGGATGCGCTCATCCTCACGGATGGCCACGAGGACGATGTACTGCTCCGTGCCATCGAGTTCACGGTCGGTTGCCGGCGCGATCGGTTCACCATCGATCGAGTCGGTCGCCGTCTCCTCAGCCACCTCGGGAGAGTCGATCGGCTGTAACAGGACCAGGACGTCCGAAACCTCGCGCACCCCGCCAGCAAGGGCGGTGTAGGCATCCGTGTCGAAGAGCGACGTATCGAGTTCAGCCCTGAGGCGCCCACGGGTCACGACACCGAGATCCGTCGCACTGACGTTCAACGCTTCCGCCGCATCGACGGGATCATCACCCGCAATCACGGCCTCCCGGTAGGTCTCTGCCGTGGCGGCATCCGGGAATTCGACTTGCAGGACGTCCGCGTTGGCCGGGACGGTGTAGCGATCGAGATTGGCATCGTAATACGCCTGGATTTCGGCTGCGTCCGCTTCGGCGTCACGTGCCACGTACGCCAATGCCTGCTGCGCGATCAGGTCGTCGGAGCCGAAGAACACGCCATCGAGTTGGGCCGAGCCCTGCACGGCGAGCTGGCCGTCGATGAGTTGCTCGAGGATGCTGGGCTTGAAGAAGTCCACGATCAGGCTAGCGGTCTGTGGACTCAACGCCTGCTGGATTTGTGGGTTGGTGTAGGTCGCTCGCGCAAGTTCGGAACCGTAGATGGTTTCCCCACCCACCACAGCGACGACAGGGTCAACCACAGGAAGGATGCTGCCCTCGGGTACCGTCACTTCGGCGTTCGCGAGCAGGACCTCGAGTGCATCGTCGAGCGCTGCCTGCTGCTTCGCAGCCAACGCGTCCGCTTCGACCTGCGCACGAACTTCGTCGAAGGGTCGCGCTTCGGGAGCGATGAACTCCTCGACGTTCACGAGATAGAAATTGCCTGCAGATTCGATAACGGGCGTGAGACCCGGCGCCGAGCGCGAGAACACGGCCGATGCCACCGCTTGCGGGAAAGCGGGGCGACCGACGGGCTCAGGCTCATCGCCTCCCACGGCTCCGCCCACCTCGGCACGCTCAAGCGATACCTCAGCGGCGAGGTCCGCAAACGACGCGCCTTCAAGCACCTGCTCGCGCAACTCACCCGCGAGGTCGGCATCCGCCACCACGATCTGGCGTGCACGGACGCGGGCATCGGTCTGGTATGCCCCAAGGTTGGCGTCGTAGAAGGCGCGGACTTCCTCGTCGCTCACCGTTACGCCGTCGGTAAGCTCAGCCTGATACTTGCGGACCTGCAACTGGTCACGAACGTAGTCCCGGAACGTCTCATCGGTATAGCCGGCGCCACCAATCAGGCGGAGGTAGGCCTGATCGTTCCTGGCTCCATCGACGCCATTGGCGACACGGAAGGCATCCACCTCCGTACGGACCTCACCGTTACTGACGCGCTGACGATCGGCTTCCTGGCGAACGACCTCATCACGAATGAGGGTGTCCCGCAGGAGCAGGTCGAGGTCCTCGGCGACCTCACCCTCCGTGACGACCGTGAAGAGCTGCGAAGATTGCCGCAGTTGGGCAACCTCGAGGTCGCGAATCGTCTCGCCGTTGACAACGAGCGCTGCCGCGCTGGTGTCGGTCGCGCCTCCTCCGAGGGCTCCCAAGGTCGGCGTGAAGGTAATGACCATGCCGACGAGAAGTCCGATCGACGTGATCCACAAGATGATGATGTTGGTTCGGCGGCTGAGCCTCATTCGCTTGACGTCCTCCTGATGCTGGTGCTAGTTTCGCGACCTGTCACGCGCCCGTAGCTCAGCCGGATAGAGCGTTCGCCTCCGGAGCGAAAGGTCACAGGTTCGAATCCTGTCGGGCGCACCACAGTGCTGTCGTGCGCCTCGCCTTGACCGCCTCCGCGGTGACTGCGAGGCGATTTCGTACGTGAGAGACGGGCTTCATGACACTCAAGCACTCCCGTCGAATCGGCGTGAAGGCTACCACGGTGCGGCGAAGGGCGACAACCATGCTCGTGACAGGCACGCCGTACGCGGCCGATTAGAACCAGCGGCCTGGAGTGACGGGCAAACCCAACATCGATCGAATGGCTTCCGCCAGAGGCGCGTCGTAACCGTCTGCAACCCGCTCGGCGGACGCCTCGAGTTGGGTGCTGGGGACGACCGGAGCGAGCGGAGCGCCACCCGGGTAGCGCAACTCACCCACAGCCAGCCACACACGGTTCCCGCCCGGAACCGCAACGAGCCGAACGCTCTCCACATTGCCCGCCGTCGTACGCCCATGGATCGTTGCGTCCACCTCACGCACGGCCATTGCAGCCAGCGCCTCCGCCGCACTGGCCGTTCTCTGATCGACCAGCACCGCAAGTGGCCCCGACCAGGTTTCGCTCTCGATGAGTTGACCCACCGCAAGCGGTGTACCCACGAACGCGCCCGCATCATGCACGAGCGCAGCGCGCACGCCGCCCACCGTCCGCTCCACGGTGAGGCTCCATCGCCTCCCCTGCGGAGACCAAGCCTCGACGGGCGCCCCTTGCACGAAGACGGCGGCAACCAGACCCAACTCGATCAGGTTGCCACCCGGGTTCCCGCGCACGTCCAGCACGAGCGCTGTCGCACCCTGCTGCTTGGCAGAGGATACGAGCGAATGCACGCGGGCTGCGACCCCTGTTTCGAAAATGGGGATTGTGACTGTCGCCGCCCCAGTCGCGGAATCCATGACGAGGGTGGGTTGATTGGCCGCACCGCCCGGCACGTCACGAGGTTCGACCATGACTTTCACGCGGCCTGCAGCTGGACGGTCCACCACGAGACTTGCCTGCCCGGTCCGGAGTGCGGCCGCAATGAAGTCGAGCATTTGCCAGCGCAAGCCGGGCGTCTGGAGATCCTCGCCATTGGCGGTCACGATTACGTCTCCGCGACGCAGTCCAGCAACTTCGGCTGCGGCACCGGGATAGGCGCGAAGGATGAGAAGGCCACGGCCTGACAGGGGGACCGTTGCTGCACCGAGATCGACGGAGGTCTTTGGAACGACGGATTCGCTGTCACCTGGGAGATTGCCGGGACCCTCTGGACCCACGGGCACGTCCCGTTGTGGCAGTCGAAACGGTTGCACCACCGAGGCTGCAGGATCGCGGCCCACCCAACGGGAGTGGCCATCACCCCAGGTTTGGATTGCTCGCCGCATCACGAGGTCAAAGGTTCCCTGACTCGTGGTCCGCATGACCTCCACTCGGTACCGCTCCCGCCAGGAAGGCCAGTCAATCAGTTCGGGATCCCAGTAGGCTTCCTCGAGGCGGTCTGCGATGGCATCGAACAGCGCGGCTCGTGTCTCGGGGGTCGCAAAGAAGTCCTCGTCGCTTGGAAGCGCGTCGGCAAGCGCAGCGCCTAGGGTGAGGACTGCCATGAGCACACACCCAATCAGGGCCCACCGGGCAAACGGACGATGGCGTCCCGTGCTCACCATGAGGGCGCCGGTGCTCCCACACGTGACCAGGTGGGATCGAGCCACAGTCCTTCACCCCCCAGCACGTCAAGGGGTCGGCCGTCCATTTCCAGGGTCAATCGCTCCACCACCGCGGCTTCCGTCAGAGTCCATCGGATCTGCTCGAGTCGTGCCTGCATCGAGGCGGTTCCGCCGCCATCGGCGAAGTTGAAAGAAAGATTGACGGTGAGTTCTCCGTCCCGGAACGATGCAGCGAGGACCGAAGTGCCCTCGGGAACCGCGGAGGAAAGACCCTTACTTTGCTCTTCCATCGTGGGGCCCGACACCAATGCCGCCACCCGCTCGACGCTGTAGGCGAGCGGATCGCTTTCGACGTCGCGCGTCAGGCGTTCGCGAGACACGGTGGCCAGAGAGAAGCGAGGAGCTTCGTACGTGACGAGGTACACCTGCGAGGCGGGTGCGGTGCGCATCCGCCAGAATCCCCACGCACCCCCTGCCGCGAGTGCGAGGAGGGTAACGATCAAGGCCGTTCGGCCGAACGTCCGTACAGACGGGGACATGACCCCTTAGTCTAGCACCCGCTGAGTGGCCCACCGAAGTCCGTTCTACACGTCCTTGACGGGCCTTGCGTGTCCGGCTACGCTTACAGAGCCCAGTGCTTGGGTTTCTTATGTTTCAGTCCCTAGGCGATCGTCTTCAATCGGTATTTGATTCCCTGCGTGGTCGTGGTCGACTGTCGGAATCCGACGTCAAGGCTGCCCTGCGCGAAGTTCGCGTCGCACTCCTCGAGGCCGATGTCGCGCTCGAGGTGGCTCGCGACTTCACCAAACGCGTTGAGGCGAAAGCCATCGGCTCAGAGACTTTGATGAGCCTCACGCCCGACCAGCGGGTGATCGCCATCGTCCGCGACGAACTACAGGACCTTCTTGGTGGCCAGGCGAAACAACCCGAACTGATTAGTGATCACAACATCTGGCTGATGATGGGCCTGCAGGGCGCAGGAAAAACGACCACCGTTGGAAAGCTCGCCTACCACTTCAAAGCCAAGGGGCGCCGTCCGCTCCTCGTCGCGGCAGACACGCAGCGCCCCGCCGCTCGCGACCAACTCGAGGTTCTCGCGCAACGCGTTGGTGTGCCGATCCTGAAGGTGGAGGACGGCGAGTCCCCCGGCACGACCAAGGCGCGACTCGATGAGGCACTCTCGCGCGATTTTAGGGATCTCGTGCTGGTCGACACAGCCGACCGCCTCCAGATCGACGAGGCCTTGATGAGCGAGCTCGCGGAGCTCGCGGAGCTCCTCGCACCCTCGGAACGGCTGCTCGTGATCGATGCGATGACCGGTCAGCAGTCGCTTCCCGTTGCGCGCACGTTCGATGAGCGAATTGGCGTGAGTGGGCTGGTGCTGAGCAAAATGGACGGCGACGCTCGCGGCGGCGCAGCACTCTCTGCCGCCTCGGTCACCGGACGCCCCGTCTTCTACGCCGGCACGAGCGAACGGCTTGATGGGCTCGAGCCGTTCCGACCCGACCGGATCGCCGGCCGGATTCTTGGCATGGGGGACGTCCTCACACTGATCGAGAAGGCAGAAGCGCTCGAGCTGAACCAGGATGAAGCAGCAAGTGCACGCAAACCCAGTGAGTTCTCACTCGAGGACATGCTGGTGCAAATGCGCAGCATCAAGAAGATGGGTTCCTTCAGCGAGATTCTCGGCATGCTCCCGGGTGCAAACCGGCTTCTCCCAGCCGGAGCTGAGGTGGACGAGGGCGAGCTGGCACGCGTGGAGGCGATCCTGTCGAGCATGACCGATGGCGAGCGACGAAGCCCTCGAGTCCTGAATGCAAGTCGCCGCCGCAGGATTGCCACGGGTTCAGGAACCACCGTGCAGGACGTTAATCGCCTCATCAAGAACTACGAGCAGATGAAGAAACTCATGAAGCAGATGGGTCGAGGGGGCCGCGGTGGCGGCCTTCCGTTTGCGTAGGTCGGCCCAGACGGGTACAATCTTCAATTGCTGCTCGGGCCACTGCGCCCGATGTCAAAGCGACGCGCCTTCCGTCGGCTGCGTCCCGTCGGGGGCCGTACCGTTTGGCGCACCCTCGTCTGGATGACCGGCTCGACCGGAGAGCAAGGAGATGCACGTGGTCAAGATTCGCCTGATGCGACTGGGTTCCAAGCGCAACCCTCATTACCGGATCGTCGTCGTCGACGCCCGCAAGAAGCGGAGTGCCGATTACATCGAACAACTCGGTTACTACGATCCGCGCGAAACGACGGAAGAACCCCTCAAGATCAACGCTGAGCGCGCCGCCCACTGGCTGGGTGAGGGTGCCCAACCGACCGACACGGTCGTACGCCTGCTCGAACAGAAAGGCGTCGAGGTTCCCGCCGTCCAGGTCAAGCGCAGCGACGCGTACCGCAAGCGCGCGAACGCGAGCGCCTAGAGGTTTCTCTGATGCCACGCGACCTCGTTCACTACGTTGCTCAGAACCTCGTCGAGGATCCCGACGCGTTGGAGACGGCAGCGGATCGTGGCGGCCGTGGCGTTCGTATCGACATTCGTTGTGCCCCCGGTGATGCCGGCCGAATCATTGGTCGCAATGGTCGCATCATCAACGCGATTCGCACCCTCGCCCGCGCTGCGGCCGAAGGTCGCGGTCGTGTCGACGTCAACCTGATTGACTAGAACGATGAAGGCGTCGCGTCCGCCTGTGAGCGGGCCCCCTCCCGGCTACGCACCGGTTGCCACCTTGGGTCGTCCCCATGGCTTGCAGGGAAGCGTCCGCCTCCATCCCCACGATGAACTGTGTCTGCAGGCGCTCCTCGACTCGGTCGAGGAGCGTACGCCCATTTGGATCGAGCGATTCGGCAGCACGACCCTCGACGCGCTTTCGCCGCACGGAAACAGCTGGCGCGCCGCCTTCGACCGTATTCGCCGGCGGGAGCAGGTCGAATCGTTGGTGCATGCCGAGCTCTACGCTCCCCTACCCGACAGCGTTCGAATTGCGGCGGACGAACATGATGATGGCCCAGCGCTCCTGAATCTCGAGGGTTTACCCGTCATTGATGAAACCGGCGAGCGGGGCATCGTGATTGCGGTCGAGGGATCTCCGATGCATCCCCTGGTCCGGGTACGCACAGCTGGAAACGACGCGTTCGTGCCTCTCACGGCCACCTACGTGCGAGTCACACCCGACGCAGTCGAAGTGAAGGAAGCGCCGGAAGGCTTGTGGGACACGTGATCTTCACCGTCTACACGCTCTTTCCTACCCTGATTGACGCCTACCGTCGTGAAGCACTGCTCGCGAAAGCTGAGCAGCAGGGCCATCTCGAAATCCGTACGCGCGACCTGCGCCGCTTTGCGGGGAACCGCACCAACCGTGTGGATGATGCGCCCTATGGCGGAGGTGCAGGCATGGTCATTCGCGTCGACGTCGCCGCAGCCGCACTCGAGGAAGCAGCCATGGACTCGCCTCCGCCCGACGAGACCATCCTGCTCACCCCTGCTGGCGAACCGCTCACACAACGACTCGTCGAGACGCTCGCCAGTAAACGGCACCTGATGCTGCTGTCGGGCAGGTACGAAGGATTCGATGCCCGCGTCGAAAACCGTGTGGACCGCGAGATCTCCATAGGCGACTTCGTGCTCATGGGCGGTGAACTCCCCGCCCTCTGCCTCATCGAGGCCGTCGCGCGACTCCTGCCCGGCGTCCTGGGCGACGAGCAAAGCCACCTGCAGGACTCCTTCACGACGGGACTCCTCGACTACCCCGAGTTCACCAGACCCCCGGAGTACCAGGGGCAGGTCGTGCCCGACGTATTGACGTCCGGGCATCATGAGCGCATTGCGCAATGGCGTCGCGAAGCCGCGCTCCGGCGGACGTTCAAGCGACGACCCGATCTTCTCGCCCACGCGTCCCTCGATGACGCCGAACGCGCGCTCCTCGCATCATGGGAAGCGGCCCGCACGGATGCACGGGCCGCAACATTACTCGAGGGTAAATCGGATGGAGACGACTAGCGTCGCGTCCTTACTCGGCAGCGGGATAGCGTTCCTGCATCAACAGAACGGCTTCCTCGGTGATGTCGGGAACACCGGGAGCTGCATACACGACGAGACCCGCGGCCGCGCCAATGTCGAGAACCAGTTGATAACCTTCACGCTCCGCAATTTCACGAATGATTTCGTTTGCCGCCTGCTCCGCAGGAGCCGCAGCATTGCGAATCTCTTCGAGTCCCGTGCTTTGACGCGTCTGAATCGTCACCGTCAGCGCCTGCAGCAACTCCTCCTCCTCGGAGGACAGGGTTGCCGAGGCTGCCTTGTTCACCAGGGCCTGACGCTGGGCGAGCAACTCCTGCAATTCAGCATCGAGAGCGGCGCCAAGGTCCGCAATGTCGGCTTGGGCAGGGTGGGCGGCAATGAGGACTTGCGTGTCGACGAAGGCAAGGCGGAACAGGCCGTCCTGCGCAACGGCAATCGACAACGACAGGGCAGCGATCAGGGTGAGGGTACGAGCAATGAATGGTTTCATGACGCGGCGACGGTACCACCTGAATACCGGAGGATGCCATGGGAATCCTGACGGCAACCCTACTGGGTTTTCTCGTGGGCAGCTTCGCTTCCGTCGTCGTCGATCGGCTACCCCGAGGCGTTTCGGTTCTCCTCCCGAGGTCCTCGTGCGCGAACTGTCATCGCACCTTGAGTGTGCTTGATCTGGTCCCAATCCTGTCGTTCGTGGCTCTGCGCGGACGCTGCCGAACCTGCACGGCGCGCCTACCCATTCGTGATCCCGCCCTCGAGATCCTCACGGCCGTGGGTTGGGCCGGGTTCGCTTGGCTGATTCCGCCGCTCGAGCAACCTCTCGCCTTCACCATCGCGGCGTCCTGGTGGACACTGCTTCTGATCATCGCCTTCATCGACGTAGCCCACCTTGAGATACCCGACGTCCTCACGCTCCCTGCCGTCACTCTCCTGGCCGTACTCCTTGCCTTGGCCTCACCGACAACCGACCTCCTCCCTAGTGCACCAGAGGGAATCATCGGCGCCCTCGTGGGTGCAGGCATTCTCGTGCTCATCAACCGAGTGGGTGGCCTCGTCATGCGACGGATGCGGGACACCGCGGAGCGGCTGTGGCCCGTAGGCTTCGACACCGTCAATCTTGCCGCCCTCGCTGGCGCCATCGGTGGCGCTCGCATCGGACTGGGAATTGCCGTCGTGGCCCTCATCGCCAACCTGATTTCGCGTCGTACCTTCCGAATCCCGGAGCCACCGCTCTACACGCTGTGGCTGGCGGCCTTGATGGCTGCCCCAATCGGCGTCGGCTGGTACCGCGCGGCTGCCGGATCGCTGGTGGCGGCAGGCGCAGCCGCCCTCATCGGCGCAGCGTTCTGGTGGTGGAACGAGCGGCGCAGCGCGTCCATCCATGAAGAGCGCACGCTGCATGATTCGCTCAGCACGCCACCCGCCGAGGATGAACCCGTAGCCATGGGTTTCGGTGACGTGAAACTCGCCGCTTTGGTGGGCGTCATGCTGGGCTGGGAGCGACTTCTCGTGGGGCTTTTCGTTGCCGTCGCGCTAGGCGCCGTGACGGGCCTGCTGTTTCGACTGACACGCTCGGTGCGGGTCCTACCGTTCGGCCCCTTCCTTGCAACCGGAGCGGTGGTCAGCCTACTGCTGGGAGACACCCTGCTCTCGGTCTACCTCCAACTTCTTGGCCCCAACTGACCCGCGAGGATTGCGTGGTACGCTCCTTGCTCGTGCTGCACGCGCGAAAAGGAGATGCGGAGTGATGGAACGACGCGAGTTGACAGCCCTGCACGGTAACGACTTTCTCTCGATTGCCGATCTACATGGAGAGTCCTTCACGGCCCTCCTCGAGTTCGGTATCGACCTGAAGCGGCGCTGGCTTGAGGGTGACCGGCCCCGCATCCTGCAGGACATCACGCTTGCCATGATTTTCGAGAAGCAGTCGCTCCGCACTCGCTCCACGTTCGACATCGCCATGTACCAACTCGGTGGCCACTCGGTGCTGCTGAGTCAGAACTTCATTGGTGTGGGCGTACGCGAGAGCACGAAGGATGTGGCAAAGAACCTCGAGCGTTGGGTGGGCGGAATCATGGCCCGCACCTACGGGCACCAAACCCTGCTCGAACTCGCCGAGCACGCAGGTGTGCCCGTAATCAACGGACTCTCTGACCTTCTTCACCCCTGCCAACTCACGGCCGACTACATGACCCTCATCGAGACCTTTGGATCGTTGCAGGACGTGCGCATCGCGTTCGTGGGGGATGGCAACAACGTCTGCAACAGCCATATCCATGCGGCCGCCGCAACCGGCACCTCGCTCGTGATTGCCTGCCCCGAGGGGTACGACCCAGATCCTGAGGTCATCGCGCACGCCAAGGGCGCGGGCGCTGACGTCACCATCACGCGCGACCCCCAAGAAGCGATCCAGGGTGCCGACGCGCTCTACACCGACGTCTGGATCTCGATGGGCCAGGAGGAGGACTCCGAGCGACGCAGGGCATCCTTCAGCGGTTACACCGTGACGCCCGAATGGTTCGAATCACTCTCCTCGCGAGGTGTCTTCATGCACGATCTGCCCGCGCACTACGGTGAAGAGGTCGTCGAGGAGGCCGTGCATCATGAACGCAGCGTCGTATTCGATCAGGCTGAAAACCGTCTTCATGCCCACAAGGCCATCCTGGCTGTATTGATGGGCAAGCCAGCATGAGCCTCACTGCCGCCATCCTTGGTGCCAACGGGTATGGCGGATCCGGCCTGGTGCGTCGCCTGCGGCGGCACCCTGAAATTGGAGCCATTCGTTACGGTTCGCGAACCCTTGCCGGTCAACCTCTGCATGCCGCCTGGCCGAACCTCGCGGGCTTGGAAGACGGCGTGGGTGACGTGCGATTCCTGGCGCCCGAGGAAGCGATCGAGGGCGCCGACGTGGTGTTTCTCGCGACGCCGCATGGCGCTACGGCTCCATGGGTACGAATGGCGCGTGCCGCGGGTGCGCGGGTCATCGATCTCTCCGCCGACTCGCGACTCGATGCGGCAACCTACAGCACCTGGTACGGAGAGCATCCGCACCCTGAGGATCTCGAGCACGCTCGCTACGGCTTGGTCGAGGGGCACCGGCACGAGCTACCCGGCGCAGGCATCGTGGCGGCACCTGGCTGCAATGCCACGGCCGTGTCTCTCGCACTCCTGCCCTTCGCAGTGGAGGGCCTGCTGTCCGATCAGGACACGCCCGTATGTACCGTGATTGCCGCGGCAAGTGGCGCAGGCCGAACCCCAGCGCCAGGCCTGCACTACCCCGAACTCGCTGAGAATGCCCGCCCCTACAAGGCTGCGGGTACCCACCGTCATCTCGCGGAGATCGAGGCAACCCTGGGCCGGGCACGCAGCCAGGGCCGCAACCTTCGCAGCCAGGGAGCGTTCGACGCCTACCCGGTGAGTTTCACGCCTCACCTCGTCGCCGGGATTCGCGGCATTCTTGCCACCTGCACCTTCCGGCCGGCGCGCTCCACGAACGCGACCGAGCTTCATGATGTGCTTCAGGACTTCTATCGCACGGATTCGGTGACCCACGTTCAGAACGAACTGCCTGATATGAAGGCAGTGGCCAACACCGATCGCGTCCTGCTCGCGAGTCGGCTCGACGAACGCAGTGGACTCGCAACCGTCTTCTCCGTGATCGACAACCTCGGAAAAGGAGCTGCCGGACAGGCGGTGCAAGGCTTCAACGTCGCGTTCGGATTTACTGAAACCACTGCACTCGAGATGGAGGCACCGTGGCCGTAAGGCTGCCAGAGGGATTCGCCGCATCCGGTGTTGCCGCCGGAATCAAGCCATCCGGCAAACCCGATATCGCGCTCATGGTCTCCGACCAACCCACCGCCTGGGCGATCACGACCACCCAGAATCGTTTCGTGGCGGCCTGCGTGGAACGTGCGCGCAGCCTTTTCGAGACGGGTAGACCGCTGCGCGCCATCATCGTGAACGCCGGTAACGCCAACTGCGCAACGGGCCCGCAGGGCGTCGCTGACGACGCGGAGCTCGGCTCGACCGCGGCGCTGGCGATGACTCACCTTGGCGGGCTTGCCGTGGAGGCTGAGGACGTGCTCACGGCCTCGACCGGCGTGATTGGCGTGCCAATGGCGATGGACAAGGCGCGCGCTGGCATTGAACAAGCTGCCTCGAACCTCGACGCCGAGGCCGCAGACGCGTTCGCGTTTGCGATCCGCACGACCGACCTCACGACCAAGTTGGTGGAGCGAGATCTTCCGGGCGGGGGTCGCATCGTCGGGATGGCGAAAGGTTCGGGAATGATTCATCCCAACATGGCCACCATGCTCGCCTTCATCGTCACCGACGTCGATATTGCGCAGGATGCACTTCGCACGTCTTGGGCCACCATCGTCGGCGATACCTTCAACCAACTCACGGTGGACGGGGACACTTCCACGAACGACATGGCTGTCGTCCTGAGCAGCGGCCGTGTTCAGGCGTCCGAGTCGGTGTTCTGGGAAGCCCTCAGCGAGGTTGCCGTGGAACTCACGGAAGCCATTGCGGCGGATGGTGAGGGTGCAACCACGCTGTTACGCGTGGAGGTGACGGGCGCATTGACCGCGGAGGAGGCGCGCAGGGCTGCGCGCGCGGTGGTGGGAAGCTCGCTGGTGAAGTCAGCTGTGCATGGTCGCGACCCCAACTGGGGACGCATCCTCGCGGCAGCGGGTCAGAGCGGCGTGAGCATGGACGCTACGCGGGCCAAGGTTCTGCTCCAGGGCGTGGCCGTGTATTCGGGTGCGCCCTTGCAGTTCGATGCCAGCGCCGTATCTCAGGCCATGCTTGCCGATACGGTCGAAATTTCGCTCGACCTCGCTGCCGGTGAGGCGACGGGGCGTGCGTGGGGATGTGACCTGACCGCGGACTACGTACGCATCAACGCCGACTACACGACCTGACGCGAACCCAAAGTCCGTTCGAAGTTCGAGGATCTTGACGCGGTTTTCTGTTCAGCGCTTGCGCCGGTTCGCGATGTGGATGGCCTTGCCGTGCGCGTGCTCGGCCGCCTCCATGATCGTTTCAGCAATCGTGGGATGCGGATGCTGCGTCAATGCAATGTCTTCGAGTGTCGCGCCCATCTCCATGGCCAGCGCGGCCTCGGCCACGAGGTCGCCCGCATTGGGACCCACCATGTGGAAACCCAGCACCAGGTCGGTCTTGGCGTCCCCAATCAGTTTGACGACACCCTCGTCCTGCCCGATGGCGGTCGCCCGGCCGGAGGCTGAGAGTGGGAACTGGCCCACGCGAACCTCGTAGCCTGCCGCCTCCGCCTCCGTTTGCGTCATGCCCACGGAAGCCAATTCCGGATTGGTGTAGATCACGGCCGGGACCAGGGTGTCATAGGCGGCTGGAACGCCAGCGGCATGCTCGGCTGCCACGAGGCCTTCCTTCATGGCCTTGTGGGCGAGGAGCGGAGCGCGTGCCACATCTCCGATCGCGTAAATGTGAGGCGCGCTCGTGCGCATGTGATCATCGACGGCGATGAAGCCCCGCTCATCGACCTGAACCCCGATCTGCTCGAGCCCCAGGCCTTTGCCGTTGGGTGCGCGGCCGACGGCAACGAGCAACTTGTCCACCGTGACCTTGCTTTGCGTACCGTCGTTGGCTTCGAGCGTGACGGCCAAGCCAGTCTTGTTCTTCTTGACCGACACGGCCTTCGTTCCCGTGCGGATGTCGATGCCTCTTTTCTCGAAGCTTTTGCGAAGCGCCTTCGCGGCGTCCGGATCGGCACCGGGAACGATGTTGTCCATGAGTTCGACGACCGTGGTCTTGGCGCCGAAGGCGTGATAGATCTCCGCGAATTCGAGACCGATGGCGCTGCCACCGATCGCCATGAAGCGTGCTGGAACCTGCTCGAGCGAGAGGGCGCCCGTGCTGTCGACGATTCGGTCGCCATCGGGCTCGAACCCGGGAATCACGATGGGTGAGGAACCTGTCGCCACGATGGCTTTCTCGAACGTCACGGTCCTGTCACCGACCATAAGTTCATTCGCGCCAGAGAAGGTAGCTTCACCTTGGAGGAGATCCACCTTGTTGCCCTTGAACAGCATGCCGACCCCATTGGTCATCTTCTTGACCACCGAGATCTTCCAGGCAGCGAGTTTGTCGAGTTCGATCTTGGGTGCAGCGAACGTCACCCCGTAGTCCTTGGCGTGCTCCGCAGCCCGGAGGTCGGCAGCCACATGCAACAGGGCCTTGGTCGGAATGCAGCCCACATTGAGGCAGACGCCACCGACGTCACCTTTTTCGACGACGGCGGTCTTGAGTCCAAGTTGGGCAGCGCGGATGGCCGCGTGGTAACCACCGGGGCCCGAGCCAATCACGACGAGTTGATAGTCCACAGCGTTGTCCTTTCCATCGCACGTGGCGTCGCAGCACGGTGTGGTGCGCAGACCGATCCACGGCGAACCCGGAAGCAGTGTACCTGCCACCCTACGCGGTACGCTGCAACGCGATGACCGCAGCTGCAGCAGACCCAGATCACGTCGTATACCCCGTTGCGCACCATGAATTGACCCCGGAGCACCTTCCCCATCCGCGCGACCCATTTGATGACGTCGTCCGCTTCGCAGCCACGTTCGACGGTTATGCCGCGATGGGCATGGAGATGTGTGGCGAAATGGCGAACCGGGCGATCAGCCAATGGACGCAGACGCACGTCATCCCCTCGTGGCTGCAGGGGGACCTCGATCGGCTGCGGTCCTGCCTGTATTTCGAGGCGCGCCGCTGGATCCGTCTCGAGCGGGAACCTGACACACGTTCTCTTATTTACGTGCACGCCCTGATCGAAGCGATTGGGGACGCGGCCTTCGACCGTGAGCCGGCAACGCGTTGACACCCCCATCCACCACGGCTACGATTGCTCGGATGACGTTCCTGACGCGATTCGAGATTGAGGGAGTGGGGCCGTCCTGATGCGGGGCGTCGACCCGGCGATCTCCCTGCGCCCCGGCTCCAGCCGGGGCGACCTCATGCCGGAGGCAGAGCAAGTGACCGCGAATCAAGCGAAGGAACCATGCTGGGAGGAATGCTAGTGCACACACCGGATCAAGAGGCGGGCGACCGCGCGCAGGGCTACAACCCACGCGAGCTCGAACCCCGTTGGCAGGATACGTGGGAGCGGGATGGTCTGTACCGGACCGATCTCGAGAATGACGACAAACCCAGGTACTACTTCCTGACGATGTTCCCCTACCCATCGGGGAACCTGCACGTGGGTCATTGGTACGCCGAGACGCCTGCGGACGCCGCCGCGCGCTACCTACGCATGCGGGGCAACAACGTGTTCTTCCCCATGGGGTACGACGCTTTCGGCCTACCTGCCGAGAACGCGGCGATTCAGGCTGCCCGCAATGGCGACGACGTGCACCCTGCCCGACTCACGCGCGAGCGCATTGCCTTCATGACGACCCAGTTCAAGCGAATGGGCGCGATGTTCGACTGGTCGAGGACGCTAGCCACCTGCGAGCCGGAGTACTACCGCTGGAACCAGTGGTTCTTCCTCAAGATGTGGGAGAAGGGTCTCGCCTACCGGAAGGAAAGCTACGTCAACTGGGATCCCGTCGATCAGACCGTACTCGCCAATGAGCAGGTCATCGATGGCCGCGGGGAACGCAGTGGAGCACTGGTCGAGCGTCGCCTGATGCCGCAGTGGCACTTCGCGATCACGCAGTACGCCGACGAACTGCTGGACTTCTCTGGCCTTGACTGGCCGGAGCGCGTGAAGACGATGCAGACGAACTGGATCGGCCGGAGCGAGGGTGCAGAGGTTCGGTTCCAGGCCGAGTCGGGGGACGCCATCGACGTCTTCACCACCCGGCCTGACACGCTGTGGGGCGCCACCTTCCTGGTGCTGGCCCCCGAGCACCGGTTGGTCGACGCGGTTACGAGCGCGGAGCAGGCGAATGCGGTGCGGTCGTACGTCGAGCAGGCGGGTCGCATGAGTGAGATCGACCGAACCAGTGAAACGCGTGAGAAAACGGGGGTGTTCACCGGAGGTTACGCCACCAACCCGGTCAGTGGTGCCCGCATTCCAATCTGGATTGCCGATTACGTGCTCGTGACCTACGGATCTGGCGCGATCATGGCGGTCCCAGCTCACGACGAACGCGACTTTGCGTTTGCGCGTGCCTACGGGTTAGAGGTCCTGCCCGTCGTGCAGCCGGAGGGCGAGGAACCTCTCGAAGGTGCCACCATGACCGAGGCGTATAGCGGAAACGGCGTGATGGTGAACTCCGGTGCGTTCGATGGAACACCCACAGGCAAAGGTGAGGGTGCCGGAGACGGCATCTCACGCGTCATTGACTGGCTGGAAAGCGAGGGGATTGGCACGCGGAAGGTCACGTACCGACTTCGTGACTGGCTCATCAGCCGTCAACGCTATTGGGGTACGCCCATCCCGATGCTGTACTGCGACACCTGCGGCGTCGTGCCCGAAAAGGAAGAGAATCTACCCGTCGTCCTTCCCGAGGACGTGGCGTTCATGCCGACGGGTGAATCTCCGCTGAAGAGTCATGAGGCGTTCCTGCATGCAACCTGCCCTTCCTGCGGCGGTGCTGCACGGCGCGAGACCGACACGATGGACACCTTCATGGATTCTTCATGGTACTGGTTCCGGTACCTAGATCCTCATAACGACCGCGCGGCCACGACGCCGGAACTGACGGCGCGGTGGACGCCTGTGCAGACATACACGGGCGGCATCGAGCACGCCATCTTGCATCTGATGTACGCGCGATTCTTCACGAAGGTGATGCGTGACCTTGGCCTGATCGAGCATGGAGAGCCATTCCTGCGGCTTCGGAACCAAGGCATGATCCTTGGCGAGGACGGCGAGAAGATGTCCAAGCGGCGTGGCAACGTCGTGGATCCTGACGATTTGGTCGCCAAGTACGGTGCGGACGCCGTGCGCGCCTACCTGATGTTCATTGGGCCTTGGGACCAGGGTGGGCCTTGGAACTACCAGGGGATCGAGGGCATCGTGCGGTTCCTGGGCCGCCTATGGACGCTGTTCGAGGGGCCAGCGGCTCCGGGTGAGGCGACAGACGATGCCGTTTCATCGGTTCGCCGAGCTGCGCACACAGCCGTCAAGGAGGTCACCGAGGATTTCGAGGCCTTCCAGTTCAACACCGCCGTGGCTGAATTGATGACACTGCAGAATGCGCTCGCAAAAACCAAGAATGCCGGGGTGGTGGAGCACGCGGCGTGGCAGGAAGCCCGCTCGATGATGCTGCGCCTGCTCGCACCGATTGCTCCGCATCTTGCGGAGGAGCTGTGGCACCGCGCCGGCGGGTCGGGTTCCGTTCACCTCGAGACCTGGCCCAGCTACGACCCGGCGGCTCTCGTTGCGGACGAAATCGAGCTCGTCGTTCAGATCAACGGCAAGGTTCGGGCGCGCATCACGCTCCCTGCGGATGCTGACGAGGCGACCGCTCTGGCTGCCGCGAAGGCCGACCCGAACGTCGAGAAGTATCTGGCGAGCGGCACGATTCGCCGCGAGATCGTGGTGCCAGGAAAACTCGTCAACTTGGTTGTGAACTGACCTCGAGCCGCACAGATCCGCGCAGTGTGTTGGCCACGATGCAGGCCCGTTCGGCCATGGTGACCAGTTTTTGAAGCTGGGCACCATCATCGGTTCGCGCCGTGACGTGCATGCGAATCGCCTCATAGCGCGAGGGCGCTTCGGCAAGGTCTCCCTCGACGGTGACCACGACATCCTCGATGAGGGTCTCACGAGCAGCGATGGCTGCCAGGAGATTCGATCCGAAACAACCTGCCAGGGAGGCAAGGAGGAGCTCACCGCCCATGGGGCCTTCGTCGGCCCCACCTTTTGCTTCGGGGCGATCGACGACGATCTCGTGACCTCGGATGGTTCCTCTTGTCGTCGTAGCTCCAGATTGATGAAGTTGCACGGTGATGGGCATGGGTTTCTCTCCTCCGCTGGGTGACGATCCTTCGACGGACGTTTGGGGGGCCTGGGAATCGGTTGAGCCTAAGGCGGCGAGATGACCGCCACTTCAAGCAAGGTCGAGAGGTCGGCGCTTGGCTCGACGAGGAAGCTGCGACGAATGTCGTTGGGTTCCCTTGGATCCACCGCCACGACCGTGCCGACGCGCACACCGCGTGGGAACAGGCCGCCATAACTGCTGGTCTCGATGACGTCACCGACCTCTACTGGGTCACCCTCGATGAAGCGAACCACACGCACGCCACTGGCCACGTCACCAATTGCCACGCCTTGACCACCCTTGCCCTGAACGGTGACCCCCACACGCGATTCGGGATCGAGGATGGTGCGCACGACCGCACGCCCGCCCGTCACATCGATGGTGATACCCACCAGGCCTGCTGGCACGGTGACCGGCATGCCGACACTCAGGGGTGCGCTGCGGCCCGCCCCGAGGAGCAGTCGATCGACCATCTCCCCGCTCGTGCCACCAATGACCGGTGCGGTCGTGAGCACACCCGGGCTCTGTGCCTCCCGGATTGCGAGAATCTCCCTGAGACGTTCGACGTCAATCTCGAGGTTCCGTGCGCGTGCCTGCTCCTCGCTCAAGCGGTCCTGGAGCGCTTGGTTCTCAGCGCGCAAGTCCCGGCGGTCGACGAGGGCGGCCAACGTCTCTCGCAGATTGACACCCATGCGGTAGGGCAGTTGATGGGGAAGCGCGATACCCGCGGAGAGGCTCGTGGGTGGACGACCAATGAACGCCGTCGCGACGAAGGTCAGGAGACTAAGGGCCAGGAAGGTGTACCAGGCGCGAAGCAGCTTAGGCATGCGAGGCTCCGACTTGCTTCACGAGCCGAAGGACGGCAGGCATGCTCAAGCCTACGACGTTCGTGAAGCAACCTTGGATTTCGCCCACCAGTCCAGCTCCGAGGTTCTGGATGGCGTATCCACCCGCCTTGTCGAGCCCTTCGCCCGATTCCACCCAGCGTGCAATCTCATCTTCATCCAACGTTCGTAGCCAGACGCGCGTTTGTACGGCCTCTTGCAGGACACGCCCTTCGTGGATGATGCAGTGTCCGGTGATGACATCGTGAGGTCGTCCTGCGAGCTGCCGCAGGAATGCGGCGTTCTCCATCGCATCTCGGGGTTTGCCAAGCACGACGTCGTCGATGGTGACGACCGTGTCGGCGGCGAGGATGGTCGCCTCCGGATGGCGCGCCGCGACCGCCTCGGCTTTCTGCACGGCAAGTCGTTGCGCCAACTCGATGGGTCGTTCCCCGACAAGAACGGTCTCATTCACATCCGCAACCTCGACGGCGAAGGGCACGCCCAGGGTCGCGAGCAGTTCGCGTCGGCGTGGGCTTCCACTCGCCAGAATGAGGGGGGTTAGAGAGCGCGCAGGCACCCGGGCATCGTACCGTTGCCGCGGTATGCTCGCCACATGAGCAAGCCAACCGTTGGTTCACCCGCCCCCAACTTTTCGGCTCCCTCCACGACCGGTCCGATGTCGCTCGCTGACTTTCGTGGATCCTGGTTGGTGTTGTACTTCTACCCCAAGGACTTCACGCCGGGCTGCACCACGGAGGCTTGCGACTTCCGGGACGCCCTGCCGGGTATGGACGCCCAGGTCGTCGGTGTATCGCCAGATCCCGTTGACAAACATCTCGCTTTTCAGGAAGAGCACGGCCTGCCGTTCCCGCTTCTGAGCGACGAGGATCACAGCATTGCGGAAGCCTATGGCGCGTATGGCACGAGGAAGTTGTACGGCAAGGACGTGGTGGGTGTGATTCGCTCCACGTTCCTGATTGCTCCCGATGGCACGCTGGCGGAGGCGATGTGGAACGTCAAGGCGAAGGGTCATGTCGAGCGTGTTCAGGAAGCGCTTCAAGCGCTTCGTAGCTAACTGCGGATGGATGATCACAAGCGAGCTTGTGCTCGGGCCGCCCTCGATGAGGTGCAATCTGGCATGCTTCTCGGTCTTGGCACGGGCAGCACGGTGCAGTTCTTCCTCGAAGCCCTGGGTGAACGCCTTGCGGACGGTTCGCTGAGGGATCTTCGTGGCGTTCCGACCTCGCGCGCTACGGAGCGTGAGGCACGCCACTTGGGAATCCCACTCGTCGATCTTCCGGCTACCGGTGTCGATCTTGCGGTCGACGGCATGGATGAGGTGGATCCCCAACTCAATGCGCTCAAGGGCCTGGGCGGTGCGCTGCTTCGCGAGAAGGTCGTGGCGGAGTCCGCGAAGAAGTTCGTGCTGATCGGTGACGACGGGAAGCCGGTGACGCGCCTGGGTGAGAAAGCACCGTTGCCCATCGAGGTACTCGCCTTTGGCATCGAGCGGACGGCTGCACGGATCCAGCGTTTAGGTCTGGAGGCCAGCCTTCGGGGTGGCGAGATCGAGCCGTTCCTTTCCGATAATGGTCACCCGATTCTGGACGCCGTACTTCCTGAGGGCTGGGACGTCGTGCAGCTCGCTCACGACCTTGAGGCGATCCCCGGCGTGCTGGGACACGGCCTGTTTCTAGGTATGGCCGAGGTGGCGTACCTCGCCGGACCCAACGGGGTTCGCCGGGTGGAACGACCCGCATGATTCAGGCGGTAGGGCTGGATCTCGTGGAGCTGCATCGTTTGCGCGGCGTCCTCGAGCGTCACCCCTCACGCTTCTTGACGCGGCACTTCACGCCCGAAGAGGTTGCGTACTGTCGCGCCCAGCGCGATCCGATTCCCTCCCTGGCTGCGCGTTTCGCGGCCAAGGAGGCGTTCCAGAAGTGTTGGCCGGAGCCTCATGGTTGGCGGGACGTGTGGGTCGTCCGTAACGATGATGCGCCGCATCTGGCATGGAGTCGGAGTTTGGCGCAGGCCATGGCGCAACAGAATCTGGTGGCGCACCTGTCGCTGAGTCACTCACGCGACCATGCGGCGGCAGTGGTTGTACTTGAACGGCGGACCGACTGAGGCTGTTGCCTTCGTCGGTCCGCCGTTGCTCGACTGTGTGGTACGCGCTAGGCCTTAGAAGCCCTGAGCGATGTCGTCGAGGTCGGATTCTTGGACTAGGACAATGTTGCGGTATCCGGAGCGGATGAGGCCTTCTGCCCGAAGTTCGGTGATGATTTTCGACACGCTCTCGCGTGTGGAGGCGGTACCTTCCGCAATGAGCTCATGGGTGGCAGAAATTGCGGGGTAACCATTGGGGTCGCGCGTGGCGAGAGGGGTTTCTGAGAGTGTCAGAAGGTAGCGCGCTACCCGCTGGCGAAGGTCGCCCGTTTGCAGGTGATACTCGTAATCCATCAGGCGCTGCATCTGCTGGGAGAGCGAGCGCGTGATCAACATCAGGTCGTTCGCGTCGATGCGGTTCGGATCGATTGCCTCGATCTCCGTGCGGGTCAGTGCTTCAGCCATTTCCTCACGCCGACCACTCATGAACGCTTCCTCGCCGAAGTAGTCGCCTGGGAGCACGTGGCGGACGGTGAGAATGCGGCCTTCGGGCGTCATGCGCGTGATGCGGATGAGGCCGGTCGCGACACGAAACACGGAGTTGGCGTGGTCGCCATGGTGGTAGAGGGCCTGCTTGCGGTTGAAGGTCAGGCGCTGACCATTGGCTTGCGATTCGACTGCTGCGCCAGCCGGGACGTGGGTGGGGGCGTTTGAAAGCAGTTGACTAGCCATGGTGTTTCCTCCTTGAGCGTGAGCTTGGTTCGCACGGGGTACTTGCTGGTTGGCGGGTATGACGTCTGAGGTCTGGGATGGTTCGTCGTAGGTCATGCCAGCTTCTCCTCTTGATCGCGCACGAGTGCATCGAAGCGAGGAAGCGCATCGACAACGTTGTCACTGAGATAGTGCCCACCCAGGTCGTGAGCGGCGTCGGGTTGGCGATTGAAGGCCGAACCTCCGAAGAAGATTCGTGTGCCAGCGGCGCGTAGCTCGTTGCGGTACTCCCTTAACGCATTGAGCGAGTCGCCGGTGGATGCAGAGATCATCAGGGCCAGGGGTTGGTGCTGCCGGGCGAGCTGCAGAAGATCGCTCACGGGCGTGTTGGCCCCCACGTAGGTCACGCGATACCCCTCACGGCGGAGGAGTACGGCGAGCATGAGCGCCCCAAGTTCGTGCTGGTCGAGGGGGGCGCAGGCGATGATGACTTCGGGATTGCTGCGGTGCGAGCTGGTGAGCGACAGGATGCCGCGAAGCTTGCCGTGGAGGTAACTGCTCGCGACGTGCTCGGTGGTGGTGGAGATTTGACCCTCGTGCCAACGCTCGCCGAGTCCGATGAGCGCGGGTTGGATGACGTTGACGAGTACCGTCTCGAGCGGATGGAGTGAGTAGGCCTCGCTGAGCACCCTGTCAGCTCCGGTCTCATCCATGTCCATCAGCGCGGCCAGGAGCGCGTCGCGCAGCGCCTGCGGGGGCCGGGGTGCATCGTCGGCAATTCGTTCGAAAGGTTGCTGCACCAGTTCGGCCGCGCGGCTCGCTGGAACACCGTCCGCGATGTGCCGTTTCATGGCCTCGATGCCTTGCAGATCTTCGTCGCTGTACAGGCGGTACCCGGAAGCCGATCGCTCAGGTCGCGGGAAGCCGTAGCGGCGTTCCCACTGCCGCAACGTACCGGCGGGAACCTGTGTGCGCTCTTCCACCTCATTGACGGTGAATTTGCCTCGTCCCATGACGACCTCCTTCGAGAATTTTGATTCTTTGGCGAAGGCAGGTTCTGCCTTCGACGAACCTTGTACAGAGTGTAAGGGTTCGTTCAAGGTTTGTCAATCCTTTGGAGAAAGCCTGATCAACTCACTCGGCAAAGAGCGCAGATTTATTGTCCCTCACGCGCATTTTCGATGGGCTTGGAATTCGAATCCCTCCACACAGGTTGTACATACCCCAACCAAAGCCTGCGACGAACGGGGTTCAGCCACCCCATCGGTACAGGGCTATTCACGGGACCCTCGTGGTCTACCGGCAAGCGTTCTGGGTACGCTCAGGTATGGCGCGAAAGCACGTCACAATCTGGACCGACGGATCATGTGACACCACGAGTGGCGATGGCGGCTGGGCGTATCTACTTCGCTACGGCAACCACGAGCGCAGCGATTCGGCGTATGAAGGGTCGACGACCAACAACCGCATGGAGCTGACCGCCGCCGTGCGAGCGCTTGAAGCCCTCAAGGAACCCTGCGCCGTCACCCTCGTGACCGACTCGCAGTACCTGAGGAAGGCATTCACCGATGGATGGCTCGACACCTGGCAACGCAACGGCTGGAAAACCTCAGCGAAGCAGCCGGTGAAGAACCAGGATCTGTGGTTGCGTCTGCTGGAACTCACCGAGCAGCATCAAGTGGATTGGCGCTGGACGAAAGGTCACGACGGCCACATCGAGAATGAGCAGGTCGACAAGCTCGCACTGCGGGCGAGGCGCACCAGACGTTGAACCCCTGAACCCCGGCAGCGAGATGATTCTCGGGTGTTCAGCTACCGCGTAGCCAGTTTGCGGAGCATCGATAGCAGCACCGTGAAGCCAACCTCGAGCGAGGTTGGGTCGGCCCACTCATCGAGCCGGTGAGCGTTGCCACCGCGGTATACGCCGAGACAGATCGCGGGAATTCCTTGCGGCATGGCCGCATTTGCATCGGTACTGCTCGAGCTTCGCTTTGCCTCGATCCCCACCTCGGCAAGAGCGTCCCTTGCGGCTTCCCAAAGTCGACCATCATCGGTCTTGCCGGCTGGACGTTCCCCAAGCACCTCGACTTCGAGGCCGACTCGGTGTCGCCTGGCCACGGATCGCAATCGTTGCTCGGTCTCCTCCACCATTTGTCGTAAGGAGGACTCATCGACGGACCGAAGGTCGAGGGTTGCGGATGCCGATGTCGCGATGGCGTTGATGGCCGTACCACCTACGACCTCCGCGACATTGAAACTCGATCTGTGCTCCTCTGGGAGCGGAATGCGGGTCACGGCATGGATGGCATCTCCGAGCGCATGCACGGCACTAGGACTTGGAAAATCACCCCACGAATGACCCCCCTCTGCGGCGTAGGAGAACCGGAACCTGCGCGAACCCACACCGGCATCGATGACCGTGCCGAGGTGACCATCGACGGCAAGAAACACATCGATCGCCTCGCCGTGGCTGGCGACGAGATGCCGCGCTCCACGAAGATCCCCGAGGCCCTCCTCTCCCACCGTGAAGGCAAGCAACAACCTCGGTCTTGCCTCCCCGAGACCCGACAATTGCTGAGCGAGGCCAAGTAGTACTGCCACGCTTGCGGCGTTGTCGCCGATGCCAGGCGCAGCCCAACGTTCGCTCGAGGTCTCGCGAATCGTGACGTCCACCTCGGGACCAAACACGGAATCGAGGTGCGCCACGAGGGCGACGCGCGGACCCGTACCTCCAGGCAGCTCGGCGAGCACGTTGCCAACGTCGTCAAGCTGAGGCGTCAGCCCCGCTTGTTGCAGGACCTCGTGGACGACGGCCGCCCGCTGCTGCTCCGAGAAGGTGGGCGCAGGCGTTTCACAGACGCGCCGTAACAACTCTGGCAACGGGGTGTGCGTCAGGAAGAGCTCATCGGCTGTCACGATTCGTCGCCGTCCACCTTGAACGAGGCCAACGCAGCGAACGGCGCGGCCGCGCCTGAGGGAAGCCAGCGGCAGAAGACTGGACCGCCCTCAGGCTCGAGGCGGTGCGGGCAATGCGGGCACTCTTCGAATGCAAGATCCAGGTAAGCAAGTTCAGCGAGGTCTGAAGGTCCATCCTGTTCGCGCCCGCAACCTGCCCGGAAGGTTTGCGTCGTCACTCGGCAGAATCCTGCAGTGACGCAATCCCTTCGCGAAGCGCATAGAGCGCCGCCTGCGTACGGTTGTTGAGTCTCAACTTGCTGAAGATCTCCGACAGGCGGTTCCGGACGGTCTTTTCGCTCACCTCGAGCGCATTGGCAATTTCCTGATTCGTCGCACCCTGGGCGAGGTGGCGAAGGATTTCCTCCTCGCGGTCCGTGAGCTCGCGAACACGGTGATCGGGATGCTCCGGCAACGACTCCGCCTGACGGAACTCTTCGAGAACGCTCGCAGCCAACTCTGCATTCAAGAGGGTCTCACCGTCAGCAACGCGACGGATTGCGTCGAGCAACTCCTCTGCTCCAGCATCCTTGAGCATGTAGCCCTGCGCACCAACCTTGATTGCCTCGAAGACGTACTTGTCCTGCCGGTACATCGTGAGGATGACGACGTTGATGTCCGGATCCTCGGCGAGGATGGCCTTGGTGGCCGCGACCCCGTCCAACTCCGGCATTTGAATATCCATCAGCACCACGTCCGGCTTGGTTGTAAGGGCGTGGCGTACGGCCTCCCTGCCATTGGCGGCTTCACCGATTACCCGAAGATCATCTTCCGTTTCGAGGATGCTCCGCAAACCTTGCCGAAACATCGCGTGGTCATCACAGATCAGCAGCCGTGTCATGGACGTATGGTAGCCCAAACGGGACGTGCTACGGTGCATCTTGGCAGTCGTGCGGCACGTGGATTACCGGGCGTCGTACGACTTCTAGGGAGGTTTCATGGCACACCCCAAGGGCGTTCTGATCGAACGTCTCCAAGAAGACGGCAAACAACCGAAGTTCGTGACCACGTCGCGGGGACCCGACCACGCACCCGACTTCGAATCTGAAGTCGCCGTGGACGGAGAGATCCTCGGCCGTGGCCAAGGCGGGACCAAACGCACCGCCGAACGAAAGGCTGCAGAAGAAGCACTCGCCTACCTTGACACCGTGACGGTGAGCAAGAAAACGAAGGCGAAAGCCTCCGCGAACCGCAAACGGGCAACCAGCAAGACCGCAAGCAAAACCAAAGCCAAGGCGGCAGCTTCCACGCCCAAGAAAGCGGCGGAAACGACGGTGGGGACGGCAAAGAGCACGCAGCCCACAACGCTTGTCGACGACCGCGCAGAAACATCGTTCGACGGACCGTGGCCGGTCTTCGAGGAGCTTCTCGCAACGAGCCTGCAGATTGCTCACGAGCGCGTCGCCTCCGAAATGCAGGGTGACAACGCAAGATCAGCCATCGAGACGTTCGCGCTCGAGCTTTACAAGAGCGTCCTTCTCGATCTGGGTGACGTGGTGAACGAGGACGCGTGAGTCAAGGCCCGTGCGTTACGTCTCGGCGTCAGCCTGCTGACGAGCAAAACGTTCAATTCGATTGAGGTCAGAGGAGGCTTTCTCCTGCATCATCATGCGCTGCAGACTCGGTCCGCCCGGCATGTCACCGCCATACATTTCAATCAACTCGAGCATCTTCGCCCCAAAGGCGCGCAGCGGAACCGTCGTCATGACGTCTGCAGAGTTGGCTTCGTCGACGGGTTCGAGAATCAGGAATCCCGGACTGAGGCTGCCCTGCGCCTCATCGATGCGCACGACCACGTCGCCATAATCGGTTGACACGAGATATTTCCGTTCCACGCCCGACGGTAGCACGCCCTGCCGGTCGACTCGCATGCGATGATGACGAGTGGTGACTGAACTTCTTCTCGAGTTTCCCAGCCTCGCCGTAGCGGCCATCGTCGCCCTGGGCGCCGTATCACAGTGGTTCGCGTGGCGTGTCGGACTCCCCGCCATCCTCCCGCTCCTCGTCGTCGGTTTCACGGTTGGCCCCCTCCTGGGTTGGGTTGACCCCACCACCCTCATTCCCTATGACCTGCTCTTCCCCGTCGTGTCGCTCGCCGTCGGCCTGATCCTTTTCGAAGGGGGCTTGTCGCTTTCCCTTGGTGAGTTGCGCGAGACGCGCGGCGTCGTGATCCGGCTCGTGAGCATTGGCGCCGTCGTCACCTGGGTCCTCGGCGGTTTCGCAGCATGGTGGCTCGTAGGGCTCGATCCCTCCATCGCCGCCCTGTTTGGTGCACTGATCGTCGTGACAGGTCCCACCGTGATCGGTCCTCTCCTGCGCATCGTGCGCCCATCAATTCGCGTTGCCAACATTCTCAAGTGGGAAGGGATCCTGATTGACGCCATCGGTGCGCTGATTGCGGTGCTGGTGTTCGAGTTCCTCCTCACGCAGAACCGCAATGAAGCTCCCGTTCAGACGATTCTGCTTTTCCTGCGCTTCATCGCCACCGGCCTGGTGGTGGGTGGCGTGGCCGGATGGTCACTCGCCTGGGTCCTCCGGCGTCGCCTGATTCCCGATTACCTGATCAACGTCAGCGCCCTTGGCGCCGTCTTTGCATCGTTCGCGGTCGCCTCCGCGCTTGCACCTGAAGCTGGCTTGCTGGCGACGATCGTGATGGGGATGGTCGTCGCCAACACGGGCATTCCAAACATTCACGATTTGCTCAGCTTCAAGGAAGACTTGACGGTGCTCTTCATCAGTCTTCTCTTCATCGTCCTGGCAGCAAACGTCGAGCTCGCCTCCTTCCAGGCCATGCTTGGCGTGCCCAGTCTTCTGCTGCTACTTGCGGTCATCCTCGTGATTCGTCCGGCCGCCGTGTTCGCCTCGACCATCGGCAGCTCCCTGCGCTTACAGGAGAAACTGTTTCTGAGTTGGGTTGCCCCGAGGGGCATCGTGGCCGCCGCCGTCAGCTCCCTATTCGCCTCGAAACTGGTGGCCGCTGGCGTGGAAGGCGCAGAGGCCATCGTGCCCCTGGTGTTTCTCGTCATCGTGGGCACCGTGCTGCTCGGCAGCCTCACCGCCAAACCGGTTGCCCAGGGTTTGGGTGTTGCCGAACCCGATCCGCAGGGCTTCCTGATTCTTGGCGCCCATCGCTTCGCACGTCGACTCGCGAGCTTTCTTATGGAAAGGGACCTTCAGGTCCTCGTCGCTGACACGAACTGGAGCAACATCGCTGCTGCCCGTCTCGAGGGCATTCCGGCCTACTACGGCAGCGTGCTCGCCGATCGAAGCGACGACGAGGTCCGCCTGTCTGGCATTGGTCGGCTGCTGGCTCTCACGAAGAACGATGAAGCCAATGCCCTTGCCTCACTCAAATACGCGCGCACGTTCGGGTCGCAGCACGTCTTCCAACTCGCGCCTACGCGCTCGGGTAGTACCCGCGACGGCCTCGCCACCGAGCAGCGTGGACGCTTTGCCTTTGGTGAGGGCGTGACGTACGAGCGGATCGACGGTCTCCTCGAGCAGGGTGCAGAACTCGTCGTCCGACCCATCGACCGGGCTCGCAGCGCCGAGGAGATTGCGACGCTGGCGACGCCGACGCGTCTCCCGATCATGGTGCTCGATGCCGAGCAGGAGAACGTCGAACTATTGTGCGAGGCCAGTGGACAGCAGGACGGGGAAATGCAACTCGTGTTCCTCGAAGTTCAAAGCGACGCCGAAGCCAACAACGAACCCGACTGACGTCGTTACTCTTCTTCCTCCTCGAGGAAGCGTTCCAAGGCTGGAATGTCCACCACGATGGGCGTGCGCCGCTTCCGGACGGCGCCGTACTCGAGGAGTCGGGCGAGACAATGCGACACCGTCTCGCGCGTCGCGCCAATCATCTTGGCCAGGTCCTGCTGCGTGAGGCTGAGATCGATCTCCGTTCCCCGCTCAACCGTGTGCCCGAAGTCCTTGCCCAACCGGAGAAGGAGGTTCGCAAGTCGACTCGGTGCATCGAACGCACCCACCTCCGCTTGCCATTGCTGCGCCTGCCACAGGCGCGTGGACATCACCTTGAGAAACTTCATCGCAATCTGCGGGTGCTCTTGCAGGAGCCGCTGGAAATCGCGCTCCGGCATCACGATCAGCGTCGTGTCCTTCACGGCCTCCGCCTGATTGGGGCGGCGCTCACTCTCGAGAAGCAACAGCTCGCCAAAGATGTCGTACTGGCCCAGAAGGTCGAGAATCATTTCCTTGCCGTTGCCGAAGTACACGGAAATCTTCACCATGCCGTCGCGCACGAAGTACAGCGCGTCGGCCGGATCCTCCATGTGATAGATCACTTCACCCGCGGCGAAATGACGGTACGGCGTGAGTTGCGTCAGTTGCTCGAGTTCGTCCTCTGAGAGGTCATCGAACAACTGCGTATTCTTGAGATGCCAGACGAGACTCGGATACTCCTGCATCGATTCAGAGTCTAGCGCAAAGCGAAGGGGTTCATTCCGAGGCGCTGGCCTGAGAGAGCACCCAGGCCCGCTCGAGCGCGATCAAGCGTGCATAGGCAGCAGGATCCCCAAAGTTGGAGAGCCGGTACCCGCCCACAAAAACCGTGGGCGTCCCCTGCACACCAATTGCGACCGCAGTCTGCGTGGCAGAGCGCACGAACGCCAGTGCTGCGCCGTCATCGATGCACCCCTCGACGGCCTGCTCGGCTACGGCCACCGTGCCTGCTGCAGCCACGACGCTCGGTACCTCGCCGAGGAGACGCACGAAGTACGGGTACGGATCTCCCAATGCGCCCCACGCAGATTGACGCTCGAACAACAGGTCGTGATACGGCCAGAAGGCGTCCGCACCAAACTGATCCTGGACGCACTGCGTCGCGACGGCGGCGGGCTCAGCATTGGGGTGAATATTGTTGAGCGGGAAGTGATGCAGCGCGAACGCCACGTCATCGGTCTGCAGAATCTGCTGCTTTAGGGCGGGCAACACCTGCGCGGCGTACTGCTTGCAATACGGGCATTCGAAGTCACTAAACATGCGAATCACGACCTGCGCATCTTCAGCGCCAAGGCGGGAGGCTGCCTCGCCGAAGGCCTCATCGGGAATTCTCGGGATCTCGAGTGCAAGTCGGACATCAGGTGCCACCGCTGGACCCTCTTGCGTCACATTGAGTTCAAGGCGGTACGCCTCCACACCCACCGCCACGGGACCTTGTCCCACGAGCTGGGTGGCGCGATCGCGAAGGAACTGCGCCAACGGTTCGCGGATCGACTCGCCATATCCCGTAGCGATGGCAAGCGCACTGGAGGCATCAGCAATCCCTACCTCATCGAGCGTGCCCTGCATCGTGACGCTGGCCAGTAGACCCCCAAGCTGCTGCGTTTGCATGACGAAGCTGCCGATCCTGAAGCTTTCGCCCTCCACGACCGCGCCGGTCGCATCGAGGAAACTTGCGTGGTCATCGCCAATGCCCTGACTCAAGCCGCTGCCAAGGACGGAAACTAGGGTGACAAGGAGGAGGTGCCGAAGGACGGTTGCGATCGAGCGGTGCTGCTTCATGGCCCCATGGTGCCATGCTGAGCGGCTCGACGTGGTTCGCGACTTCGCGACGGCCGCCGTGCTAGCCTTGGCCGCCATGGATCAACCCCAGCGGATTGCTTTTCAGGGAGTGCGCGGCGCATTCAGTGAGCAGGCTGCCCTGCAGTTTTCAGAGGGCGCAGAGGCGGTCGGGTACCGCACGTTCCCGGAAGCCTTCGATGCTGCCGTCAGCGGTGAATGCAGTCACGCGGTCCTCCCTGTGGAAAACAGCCTGGCGGGGTCCATCAACCAGACGTACGACCTCCTGACCGACTCGGTCCTGCACGTAGTGGGCGAACAGGTGGTTCGCGTGCACCACAACCTGCTCGCGAAGCGCGGCACGCGCATCGAGGACGTCAAGCGCGTCTACAGCCACCCGCAGGCACTCGCGCAATGCCAGGAGTACCTGATTCGCCACGGCTTCGAGGCCGTCACCGACTTCGATACCGCAGGTGCAGCCAAAGTGCTTTCCGAGAATGGTGACCCTGACGCCGTGGCCAGAGCCGCCATCGCGAGTAAGCGGGCGGCTGAGGTCTACGGGCTCGAGGTGCTGGCTGAGAAGATCGAGGATCGCCCCTACAACTTCACGCGGTTCTTCGTCCTCGCCGCAGACGAGGCGCCCAAACGCGCGAGTGGCCTGCACAAGACCAGTCTGGTGCTCGCCACCAAGCACCGCCCAGGCGATCTCGTGGCCTGCCTCGAGGAGTTCCCGAAGCACGGCATCAACATGACCAAACTCGAGTCGCGGCCGCGGCGCGACAAACCCTGGAGTTACCTGTTCTACATCGACATCGAGGGGCACGTCGACGATGCCAATGTGGCTGAGGCGCTTACCGCGCTCATGCGTAAGGCGGCATTCGTGAAATTTCTGGGGTCCTACCCCGCCGCTGAACCCGTCGAAGTCGAGTGACGTTTCTGTGATTGAGGACGGCGGTCTCACGCTCGCTGCAGCCTTGAAGCTCTCAGGGCATGCCGACACAGGAGGGCAGGCGAAGCAACGCATTCAAGCGGGCGAAGTTCGCGTCAACGGCGTGGTCGAGACACGAAGAAAGCGCAAGCTGCACGCAGGCGACGAGATCGAAGTCGACGGCGAGACCTTCGTCATCGAAGAGGCGTAAAGCCCGTTACGATTGGTTAGAGCAGCACCGTTGGGGGCGTGCCAGACTCGTGGTTCGTGCGTGCTATGCTTCCGCGACTCGGGGGGTCGGATATGCCCAGACGCGACGACATTCACACGATTTTGATCCTCGGTAGCGGCCCCATCCAGATTGGGCAAGCCGCCGAGTTCGACTACTCCGGGACGCAGGCCTGTAAGGCTTTGCGGAGCGCCGGCTACCGCGTCGTGCTGGTCAACAGCAACCCCGCCACGATCATGACCGACCCCGACGTCGCGGACCGAACCTACATCGAACCCCTCACGCCAGAGTTCATCGAGAACGTCATCGTTGCCGAGAAGCCCGATGCCTTGCTGCCCACCTTGGGTGGCCAGACCGCCCTCAACCTCGCGAAGACGCTCTATGAAACCGGCATCCTCGAACGTCACGGCGTCAGCCTGATCGGCGCAAATTACGACGCTATTCACAAGGGCGAGGACCGCGAGGCGTTCCAGAAGGCGATGGCCAAAATTGGGATTGCCACCCCGGCAGGCCTAATGGTCTCCACGCTCGACGAGGCCCTCACCTTTGCCGAGAAGATCGGCTACCCCATCATCATCAGGCCCTCCTTCACCCTGGGCGGCACTGGGGGCGGCATCGCCTACGACGAAACGCAATTTCGCAACATCGTGCGTCAAGGCCTCCACGACAGTCCTGTCCACACCGTGCTCGTCGAGGAATCGGTTCTGGGTTGGAAAGAGTTCGAACTCGAAGTAATGCGGGACCATAACGACACGGTCGTCATCATCTGCAGCATCGAGAACCTTGATCCCATGGGCGTACACACGGGTGACAGCATCACGGTGGCACCGGCACAGACGCTTTCCGACAAGGAGTACCAACAACTTCGCGATTACAGCATCGCCATCATTCGCGAGATTGGTGTCGACACCGGCGGATCGAACATTCAGTTTGCGGTCGATCCCGCAACCGGACGGGTCATCGTCATCGAGATGAATCCGCGTGTTTCCCGCTCGAGCGCGCTGGCTTCCAAAGCTACCGGCTACCCCATTGCCAAGATCGCGGCTCTTCTGGCCGTGGGGTACCACCTCGATGAACTCCCCAACGACATCACCGCGGAAACGAAAGCGGCCTTCGAACCGTCAATCGATTACGTCGTCACCAAGATTCCGCGCTTCGCCTTCGAAAAGTTCCCCGCCGCGGAACGCTCGCTCGGAACCCAGATGCGCTCCGTCGGTGAGGTCATGGCGATTGGTCGTACCTTCAAGGAAAGCCTACAGAAAGCCCTTCGTTCGACCGAGCTCGACATCCGCACTGCGATGCAGGATCGCGACGAGAGCGAACTCGAGGGACTCCTTCATGGCAATCCGCTGCGTCTGCATGCCGTCATGGAACTGCTGCGTCGGGGGCGCACACCCCAGATTCTTCACGAGCGCACCATGATCGATCCGTGGTTCCTCGCCCAACTCACCGAGATCGTCGAGGCGGAGAAGGAGATTTCCTGTCTCGCTTCTCCCGAAGGCTGGTCGTGGGAAACCTGGCGCGAAGTCAAGCGACTTGGGTTCTCGGACGCCGACTTGGCAAGGCTCACCGGCCTGAGCGAGGAAGCCCTGAGGGCTGCCCGCAAGGCGGGGCGGGGAACGCCGGTCTACAAGACGGTGGATACCTGTGCAGCGGAGTTCGAGGCGTACACGCCTTATCACTACTCGACCTACGAGTGGGAAGACGAGGTGCGCCCCTCGGACAAGCCCAAGGTCGTCATTCTGGGATCGGGACCCAACCGCATTGGTCAGGGTGTCGAGTTCGATTACGCCACGGTGCACGCCGTATGGGCACTCAAGGACGCCGGCTTCGAGACGATCATGGTGAATAGCAATCCCGAGACGGTCAGTACCGATTACGACACGGCGGACCGCCTCTACTTCGAGCCCCTCACGTTCGAGGACGTCATGAACATCGTCGAGCACGAGAACCCCGTGGGTGTCATCGTTCAGCTCGGGGGACAGACTCCCCTCAAACTTGCGCGCCGCCTCGAGGAGGCCGGTGTACCCATCTGGGGAACCTCGGCGGAAGCAATTCACCGCGCCGAAGATCGTGATGACTTCCATGCCCTTTGCGAATCGCTCGGGATCGCACAGCCCCACGGTGGTGTCGCGGACCACCCCGAGGAGGCCGCACGCCTCGCCAACGAGATTGGGTACCCAGTGATGGTGCGCCCAAGCTACGTTCTCGGGGGCCGCGCCATGCAGGTCGTGAGGAGTGACGAGGAACTGCGTACCTACCTCGACGAGGTCTACGCGGAGCTCGAGGGCACACCGACGATTCTCGTCGATGACTTCATCGAAGGAGCCACGGAGCTTGATGTGGACGCCCTCAGCGACGGAACGACGACCGTCGTGGCCGGCATCATGGAGCACGTCGAGGGCGCCGGAATTCACTCCGGCGACAGTGCCTGCATCGTGCCTCCCGTCGGCTTGACCGAGGGTGTGCTGACGCGCGTACGAGAGGCGGCAATACGCCTCACCGAAGCCATCGGCGTGCGCGGCCTGATCAACATTCAGTTCGTCATCAAGGACGACGATGTCTTCGTCATCGAGGCGAACCCACGCGCCAGCCGGACCGTGCCCTACTTGTCGAAGGCCATCCAGCATCCCCTCGCCAAGTATGCGGCCCTCATTGGTGCAGGCAAAACCCTTCGGGATCTAGGCTTCACGCGAACGCCCGACCTCGACCAGTACGCCGTGAAGGAGGTCGTCCTTCCGTTCACGAAGTTTGCTGGCGTGAAACCGGTGCTCGGTCCCGAAATGCGGAGCACCGGCGAGAGCATGGGCATCGATCGCGACCCCTGGCTGGCGTACTACAAAGCCCAGCTCGGCGCGAAACAGGCACTTCCTGAAGGAGGTGTAGCGCGGCTGATTGGCGAAGGCCTCGAGGACCTCGCCAGGCAACTCGCCGAGATGGGATTCGAGGTTCGCCTGGGTTCTCAGGGCGCGGTGGGATCGAGCGACATGGACCTACTGGTCGACGTATCGCACGACGGTCCAGACCTGCGGCGCGCCCTGGAGGACGGTATTCCCTACGTCACCACGCGCGAAGCCGCACGCTGGACGGTGCAGGCCATGCAGGCGGCACGTGCCAACGAGCTGACCGTCACAGCGCTGCAAGACCTCGCGTCCTAACCCCAGACGTCTTTTCGGCCAAACACCAACCTGCGCCGGCCCGTCTTTTTCGAGTACTTCGCGTCACGCGCTACACCCTCGTTGTCCGCGTTCTGGCCCGTGGGTTCCTCCGCCTCACGCCCTGCCTGCAACGGTGTCTTGACCACCTTGGGCGCCTTGCCTCGCTTGGGCGCATCCTCAACCGTAGGCTCTGGCAGTTCGGCAGCCGCTGGCAGCAAATCGATCTGCCGCGCTGTCGGGTTCGCTTGGTAGATCTTGACCTCCACCCGGTCTCCCATGCGGTAGGTCTTGCGCGACGACTTACCCAACAGCATCAGCGACTCTTCCATGTAGACGTAGTAGTCATCCTCGAGGTGGCTGACATGCATCAGTCCCTCGACACCGTTGGGTAGGGCAAGAAAAATACCGAACCCCGTGACGCCCGTGATGGTGGCCTGGAACCTTTCGCCCACGTGCTCACGCGCCCAACGCGCATGGTAGTACCGCGCCAGATCACGTTCCGCTTTCTCCGCCTGCCGCTCCCGCTCGCTCGTGTGCGTCGCGAGATCCGGAAAATCGCTTCGCATGCGTTCCTTCAATGTCGGGCTCAGCCGGTGCTGCAGCATGGCCCGCACGGCGCGGTGGACCACCAGGTCGGGATAGCGGCGAATCGGGCTCGTGAAATGCAGGTAATTCGTGAAAGCAAGCCCGAAGTGACCGAGGTTCTCTGAGGCATAGCGCGCCTGCTTGAGGCTGCGCAGGAGCAGGGTATTGACGAGCTGCGCCTCTGGCTTTCCAGCCGCGGAGCGGAGGATCGCCTGAAGGTCCTTGGGTGTCGCATGCTCTGCATCGAAGGTGTAACCCAGCCGCGCAAGCGCCTTCTGCAGTGCATCGATTTTGGCCTCGCTTGGATCCTCATGCACCCTGAACAGGGCCGGCACGTCGCGCTTCTCGAGTTCAGTAGCCACCAACCGGTTCGCGAGAAGCATCATCTCCTCCACCAGGTTGCGAGCGGCATTGCTTCGAATGGGATGAAGTTGCAGCAGGCCTTCGTCGTCCACGTCCACTTTCGCTTCGGTGAAATCGAAGTCCAGTGCACCTGCTTCGATGCGCGCCTCACGAAGCTTCCCTGCAAGCCCAAGCAGCACCTTGATGTCGCGCTCGAGTTTGCGTTTCCCACTGGGAAGACGGCCACCTTCGGCGAACGCCTGGACCTCGTCGTACGTCAGGCGCGCGTCGGACCGAATCACCGTCTCCCGCATCCGGACGGCCTTCATCTCGCCGTCGCGTGTGACGTCCACGAGAACCGACAGGGCGAGGCGGGGCTCGCCCTCGACGAGGCTGCAGATTCCGTTGCTGAGTTGCTCGGGGAGCATCGGCAGCACGCGACCTGGCAGATACACCGTGGTGGCTCGCTCCATCGCCTCGCTATCCAGGCTCGTGCCTTCCGCCACGTAGTAACTCACGTCCGCGATATGCACTCCAATGCGGATCAGGCCGCGATTGCCGGCATTGCTCCCTTTCTTGTCGGGAATACGTTCGACGCTGAGCGCGTCATCGAAGTCCTTGGCGTCGATTCCGTCGATGGTGAAGGTGGGAACCTCGCGAAGGTCGGTTCGGCCCTCCATCATTTCGCCCGTCACGGACTCCGGCACGGCAGCAGCCTCCGCAAGGGTCGCCTCGTCATAGCTGTCCTTGAGGTCGTAATTCACGATCACGGCCCGCGTCTCGACCTCGGGATCGTCCTGCTCGCCGAGGACCTCGACCACCTCACCGAACGGGTCCTTCTCACCGCTTGCCTCCGGCCAGATCATCTGGGCCACGAGCCTCAGGCCAGCATCGAGGCGACCGACACTCTCGGGCGTCAGGAGGATACGTTCACGCAGGCGTGGGCTGTCGGGGCGCAGGATTGCGTAGCCGCGCGCGTACTCGAGGGTTCCGACGATTCGGTCGTTGGCTCGCTCGACGACGCGAACAATTTCTCCTACCTGGCGATCATCCTCTCGCGCTTTCGTGCTGAGACGCACGAGCACCCGGTCGCCATCCCAGGCGACGCTCAACTTGTCAGCAGGAATGAACACGTCGCGTCCCTCGCCGGAATCACGGATGACGAAGCCGTATCCACCCGACGCCACCTGAAGCCTTCCCGGTACCAGGTTCATCTCCTGGGGTAAGCCGTAGGTTCGGCGGCGGGTACGAACGAGCATGCCCGCCGCGACGAGTTCGTCGAGTTCGCGTTTTAGGTTGGCGCGGTCCTCTAGCCCGAGTTGCTTCTGGATGTCTTGCACATGCCAGGGGCGTTCGGGATGATCGGTAAAGAACTGAGTTAATTGCTCGGGACCCAAGTCACTCACAGCTGCGAGTGTATCGCGCACTCGTGTTCCCCTCCGTTCAGGTGAAGTGCCGGGTTTCGCTACGCTAGCGCCATGACGGATCTCTGCACACTTTATGTCACGACGGCCACGCTTCAGGAGGCGCAGACGATCGCGGACGTCCTGCTCGAGCAACACCTGATTGCCTGCGCAAACCTACTTCCCTCCATGACGTCGATGTACCGCTGGAACGGTGCAACGCAGGTTGAGGACGAGGTCGCCATGCTGCTCAAGACGCGACATGCCCTCGCAGAACGAGCGACCGAGCGCATCAAGGAACTCCATAGCTTCGAAGTTCCATGCATCGTGGTGTGGCCCATCGAATCGGGGTCGGAGACGTACCTTTCCTGGGTGCGCAACGAAACCCAATCCCCAAGCTGAATTGGGTGTAGCCTACGAACTGCAGTCGGACGGGAGATGATGACCATAACAACGTCACACATGCACGACTCGCAAAATCGCTCGGTCTCAGGCATGCGTCCTGGTTCGGGGTTCGCGTCCCTGCTGAAGTTGTCCTGGCGGTCCCTTTTTCGGCAACGACGTCGTACGGCACTACTGATTGCCGTGGTGGCGTATGCCACGCTGGCGATCCTGTTTTTCTGGGGTCTCACCGACGGATTCCTGAACTCCATCTTTAATGGGCAGGCGCGCCTCGTGACCGCACCGGTCGTCATTACGGCCCCGGCCTACCACGAGGATCCTGATCCCATTCACGCACTCCCCGCCGACGGTTTCGAACTCGAGGCGGTACTTGCCCATCCGGGTGTTCAGTTCGCGACGCCGAGACTGGACGTTCCTGGCCTCCTGCGAAGTCCCTACACCAGTGTCGGTACCCTCTTGCGTGGCGTGGACCCTGCGGGAGAACTGAGTATCAGCGATCTTCCCAGCGCCATCAGGGAGGGTCGCTTTCTCGAGCAAACCGGCGAAATGGTGCTCGGTACAGGACTCGCCGCGACACTCGACGTACGCGTCGGCGAACGCCTTGCCGTGGACGCATCGAGTTTGGCGGGACCCGTTGCCAAAGGCCTGATCGTCGTGGGGATCATCGATTCTGGGATCGAAGTGGTTGATGACTTCACGACCCTGGTCCATCTTGACGACGCTCGTGAGCTCAGTGGCGTGACTACGATGACCGCCCTGGCGCTCGATGTCGCGCAGGGCCGGGAGGCCGTCGTGGCACAGGAGCTGAACCTGGACTTGCCCAACAATGTTCGCGCCTACGGAATTCTCGATCAGATGGGCGAGCTGGCGACTGGCTTGGCTGCAGAGCGCATCCAGATGATTCCCATTGGCCTTCTCTTCAGCCTGTTTGCAGCGATTGCGGTCACGTCGAGCCTGGTGGTTTCGGTCATGGAACGAACCCGGGAGTTCGGGGTGATGCTGTCCCTCGGGCTGGATCACCGTCGACTGGGGCTGATGGTCACCCTCGAAGCCATTCTGGGTTCATTGCTCGGCTTCGTGCTCGGGCTTGCAATGGGGTTCGGACTGCTTTACTGGCTGCAGGAGGTCAACATCCTAGGACCCTTGTTCTCGACGCTCTACGGCGACTTTCTACAGGGACTTGCCATCGGTACCGACATTCGCGCAGAAATGAGGTTCGAGTACATTTCGTACGCGATCGTGACCGTGGTGCTCGCAGCGGTGTTTGCGATCATCACACCCGCACGAAGGGTGGCTCGCCTGATTCCAGCTGAAGCCATGCGGGCAGCCGAGTGAGGGGGATCATTCGCATGAACCGACAGGCTGGCATGCTGCTTCGAGTCGCTCTCGCCTTGCGAGCCTCCTCGAGGATTCTTCTGACCGGGATCTTGATGGCACTCGCGGGCCCCGTAAACGCACAGGTTTCCGCCACAGCCGAAGAACTACTCGACACCATGGTCGAGAGTCTCCGCGGAGGTGGCCAACGCGCCACGGTCGAAATGCTCGTCGAGCGCCCTGGGGAAACCGTCCGCTATGAACTCGAAATCATCAGCGATGGTACCGAGCGCTCCCTGACGAGGGTGCTGGCACCCGAGCGCGAGGCAGGACAGGCTTTCCTCGTCGATGGGAACACTCTCTACATCTACGCCCCGCGTCTTGGTCGAGCTCTCAGGTTGCCACCCTCAGGCCGGTCCGATGGGTTCCTTGGAAGCGACCTTTCCTACGACGACCTCGCGGGTGACGAGGTCCGCGACGCCTACGACGCGAGCGTCCTTCGTTCGGACGAGGCGACGGTGGTGCTCTCACTCGTACCGCGATCCGGTGCAGCGACGCCCTATGGCGAACTGCGCTTCACCGCCTCGCTTCCAGATCTTGCACCCAGCGAACTGCTGTACATCGATCAGCGTGCCACGCCGGTGAAGCGCCTGACCTTGTCGGACTACGTGCTTCTCGACGACGGCAGGTCGGTCCCCACCCGGTTCGTGGTCGAGGATCTGACCGAGCGGGGTGGCCGAACCGTCGCGACCTGGACCGAGGCTGAGTTTGGCGTCACACCACCCGATCGCTGCTTCACGCTCGAGGCCCTTGAACGGGGGTGCAGCTGGTGATTTCTCTCGCCTGGCGCAACGTCTGGAGGCACAGGCGGCGCAGCCTCGTGACGGGTGGCGCGGTCGGTGTCGTGGTTTTTCTCAGCGTCGTCTACTTCAGTTTCGGTGGCGCTGCTGAGAACAGCCTGTACCAGCGACTCACTGAGGCTGCAGGACACGTGCAGGTCCTGCAGGACGGATGGCGGGACGCGGGAACCTTCGAGCAGACCCTGATCACCGATGCGGATGCGGTCCGTAGCACGGCGGAGGATCTGGCGGCCACACACTTCGAAGCTCCCCTGGTCGTCGGTGTCCTGGAGGTGCCCGTTCTGTTGTCCGGCATCGAACGCTCGCGAGGCCTCGCCTTACGTGGGCAGGACTGGCCCGAGTTGGCGCAGCAGCGAAGCCTGGTGGGAGGAACCCTCGACGGTCGTTTCGTTTCGGGACCGGGTGAACTGGTGCTCGGAGCGTCCCTCGCGCGCGCCCTCGACGTGGGGATTGGTGACGACGTCTACGCCTACACACCAACAGGTCGCGGCTTTGGGGCAGCGATCTTCACGCTGGTGGGCACTGTCGACCTTGCCGACGGCACCACCGAAGGGTCGACCGCCTGGACGTTGCTGGAGGATACGCAGATCCTCGCTGCGCCAGGCGCCGTGCAGAGGTTCGATGTTCACGGCACCACGCTGCTTCACATCGCGGACGACGAAGTGAGTGAGGATCTGGCTTCCGCGTTGGGCAACGCACTACCGAATCTCGAGGCGTCCACCTGGCTCACTCTCAATCCAGGAACCGCCCGCCTGCTCGAAACGCTTGACCCACTCTTGTTCGCGGTGTCCATCATGTTCTTCATACTCGCCGGTTTGTTGGTCCTCAACACCGTGTACCTGAGCGTGATGGAGCGAATCAAGGAATTTGGAGTGATTCACGCACTCGGTGCGGGCGACCGTCGAGTGCTCTCGATGATTGCCACGGAAAGCGTCCTGATGTGCACGACGGGCGCAGTCCTGGGAACCGTCGCCGGCCTGGCGGTCGTTGCGATCTACGCCGATGGCTTGGTCATCCCTGGCCTGGTCGAGTACTACGCAGCTTTTGGCATGAACCCCGTCTTCTATCTCTCAATCGAGCCACAGCAGCTTCTGTTCGCCGTGGCGTTCGCCTTCGTCACTGCCGTGGCTGCCGCCCTATGGCCCGCCTGGATTGCCTCTCGCCTCGAGCCTGTCGAGGCGATGCGGTTTCAAGCTTAGGAGGATCATGTCCCTGTTCTCGCTCCATGACGTCCGCAAAACCTACCGCGTGGGATCGGTGGAAACGCATGCGCTGAGGGGTGTGAATCTCGAGATTGCGCAGGGTGAATTCACGGCCATCGCCGGCCCGTCAGGGAGCGGCAAATCGACGTTGCTGCACCTGATGGGTGCGCTCGATCATCCTGATGGTGGCGAGATTCGGTTGGGTGATGAGCGCATTGATCAGCTTTCGCGCCGCGATGCTGCGCACATGCGTCTTGCCCGCCTCGGCTTCGTGTTCCAGGCGTACAACCTGATTCCGGTCCTGTCCGCGGTTGAGAATGCCGGGTTCGTACTCGAGCTTCGTGGTGTCAGCAAGACCGAGCGAATCGAACGCGCTCGGCAGGCGCTCGACTGGTTGGGCATGGCGGACCTCGCGGACCGCATGCCGAACCAGTTATCCGGTGGCCAGCAGCAACGCGTGGCGGTCGCCAGAGCCATCGCGGGGAACCCCGATATCGTCCTTGCCGACGAACCCACGGCGAACCTCGATAGTGCAACTGGGCAGCAACTCATCGATCTGATGCGGAATCTCAACGAGGAGCATGGCGTGACGTTCGTGTTCAGTACGCATGATCCACGCCTGCTTTCGCACGTGCGCCGCATTGTTCGGCTCGAGGATGGTCGCGTGGTGAACGATGACGCGAATGCGTCCTGACGACATTTGGACATTCCTGGCCTCAGGCATGAGGCGCACGTTTGAACCTGTGCTTGGTGTCCTGGTACTGATGGGCGCCCTTCAGGCGCCCGCGATGGCCTCGAGTCCCGGTAGCCTTCGTCAGGAAGCCTTCGTCAGCATGGCAATTCAGGGCAGTCCGCAAGCGGGGACTGCGAACGACCGGATTCCCGTCACGGTGGGTCTGCGGCTCGATACCACCCAGCCGGTTGCGGAGAATCTCGTGTTCAGGGCAGTGCTGACGCCCCAGCTGCAGTGGATGCCGCTCGGTGGTCAGGCTCCGGATGCGGTAGCTCTCGCCTCAGGACTCTCCGAGGCTTACCTGAGCCTGCCGGGGGCTACATGGGACCTGTCACTCGGTCTCGAGCGGTGGTCGATCGGCGAAATGCGGCTCGCCCCCATCCTCACGCGGGACACGGGTCAAGGTCTCGTCGACGCCCGTGGTGTCTTTGGTATGCGCGCCACGGGGTATTTGCATCCCTGGCGAATCCAGTTGGGTGTCACCGCGGAGTCCTCCGAACCAACTCAGCGCAGCACCTTCTCGGGTGGTCCGATCGTGGTGGGACCGTGGTCGCTCGCGGCTTCACTCCGCTACGACGCAGGGATCGCCACCTTGCTCGGGCATGTGGTGGCAGACGTTAGTTCCCCGGAGCCAGAGCGTGTGCTCGCCCTCGGCGCGAGCAGCTCCACCTCTGTGGCATCCCTGGTGCTTTACGGCGACGCCTGGTGGCTGGCGCACGCAGCGTCACTTCGTGGTGGGATCGGCGTCTCAGGGTATGCAGGGGACATCCTCTGGACGCTCGAGGCGGCTTGGGCGGCCGCGGCCACCACGCCGTTCGCAACGGGATCCGCAGCCAGTGCACGGCCTGTACTCCGGGCGCAGGCCTCCACACCAATTTCGCTGGACCAATCACTCGACGTCGTGGCGGGTGTCGCCTTACCCCAGAACGAGGCCACCGGCGCGTTGGGCACGCAGCTGGACGCGTCGCTGACGTGGGCTCGCAACCGCACCGACGATACGCTTAGCGTCACGGCTCTGGTCGCGCATCAATCGGGCGTGCTGCCGGTCGAGGTGACGACCGTTTCGATTCTATGGAGCTGGACGTTCCATGACTGAGCACGCCTCCCGTGCCGTGAACGCCGCCTGGTCGCGGATCGCGCGGGTAGGAAAACAGCTCGCATTGTGGGCTCTGGCATCGGTCGTGCTTGGTGGCGTGTTGTTGTTCACCCCGTCACCCCTGTGGGGTGCGGTCGGGGTTCAGTTCCTCGTGTGGGGGGCTATCGATGGCGTGATTGCCTGGGCGGGCCTCCGCGATGCGCGCCGGAAGCGGACTCAGCCCTCGTTCGCCACACGCGAGGCGGTGGAAGCTGAGCGGCGTAGGGTCGTGCGGCTTCTGCGCATCAATGCCGTTCTAGACGTGGGGTATGTGGTCGTCGGTCTCGCGCTGCTCGGCTGGGAACCCTCCGCAACGCGCGTGGGTCACGGCGTAGGCGTGCTGATCCAGGGCGGGTTCCTACTTGTGTTCGATGTTGCGCACGCCGTGCTGCTGTCCTCTGGCGGCGAGCCTGGGGACGCGCACCCAATCAGCTGAGTCGCTCGCGTTCACGTTCGACGAGCGCCACCAAATCGACCGCTGCAGGATGACCCTGGAAAGGATCGAGGGCGTGGATGGCGAGCTCGATCTCCTCCATGATGGCGTCCTTCGTGATTCGATCCGCCCCATGCTCCATCACGAGTTGCTGCATGCGCTCGACATCGCCGGCCTCTTTGGCGTGACGGCGAACGATCTCGGTCGCCTCCTCGACGCCTTGCTCGATCAACACGAGCACACTATGCGTGGCCTTGCCTTCACGAAGATCGCCACCCACGGGTTTACCGAGCACGGTGGGGTCACCGAGTAGATCGAGGCGGTCATCCTGCATTTGGAAGGCCCGGCCATACGCCATACCAAAGGCGTGGAGCGCCTCCTGCTCGTGGACTGCTGCACCTGCGAGGAGAGCCGGACCCACGGCCGCGGTTGCGAGCAGTACCGCAGTCTTGCCTTCGATCACGTGGCGGTACTCCGCAAGCGACCAGTTTTCGAGCGTCGCCATCTGGAACTGCAGCACTTCGCCCTCACAAATGTTGGCTGCGGTTCGGGACATGAGACGGGTGAACGCCGGTTCGCCCGAATCGGCGAGCAACCCGAGCACACGCGCGAGCAGGAAGTCTCCAGACATCACGCTCACGACATTGCCGTAGCGCCGGAAGGCTGCCTCGGCACCTCGCCGCGTATCGGCATCATCGATGAGGTCATCATGAAGCAGGGAGGCGGAATGCAGCAACTCGACAGCCAGGGCGGCCTGCATCGCGGCTTCGGGTGCCGCCTTCACCAGGTCACCGGCCAGGAATGCGAGCGTGGGCCTGAGCCGTTTACCTCCAGCCGCCACGAGGTCCTCACCGATCGCCTCGATGAAGGTGACGTCGGAGGCGACGATCTGAGCAAGATTCGCCTCGAAGGCTTCCAGTCGGTCCGCAACGGCAGAAATCATGGAGAGAGGGTCCCGCGCGCCCTAACCTGCGACTGCCTGCGGATCGGATTCTTCTTGGTCGGCATGCAGGTAGTACGACACCCGCTTGAGGCCTGCCAGGAAATCCACAGACTCGATATGAACGCCCTCGGGGGCATCGAGAATGACGGGCGAGAAATTGAGGATTCCGTACACGCCCGCCTCCGCAAGGGACTCCGTCGCCGCCTGCGCGGCTTCTCGTGGCACGGTCAGCAAGCCGATGTCGATTGCGTTCGCCTTGACGACGCGGGCGAGATTCCGCATGTCATGCACCTCGAGACCCCCTACGGTCGTACCAATCTTTTTGGGGTCCGTGTCGAACGCGACCTTGAGCGCGAAGCCGTAATCTGAAATGTTCGGGTAGTCCGCGAG
>Ga0180432_10000989_pt1 | contig 45626 bp, 43 predicted proteins | sample SS_ome_10_FD_132414 | JGI IMG/M metagenome (GOLD analysis project Ga0180432, IMG submission 132414) | Hypersaline lake sediment archaeal communities from the Salton Sea, California, USA - SS_1_MS_2 metaG | ecosystem: Environmental > Aquatic > Non-marine Saline and Alkaline > Hypersaline >...
CTCCTGACGGCAAGACCAAGACAGGGGCGCACGCCGTGCGCGCCTACAACGGAGGGCCTCACCCTAGCCCTCTCCCGCAAGCGGGAGAGGGGACAACGGCGAAACGGCAACGGCTGTCGGGCTGAAAGCCCGCCCCACGGTGCAGTGTTTGGGAAAGCCGAGCTACGCGGCAATGGTTGGGCAAGGCTAAGCCCGGGACTTCGTAAGCGCTGCGGATTATGTGCAGTTATCTCTCGACATGACACTAGAGTCTAGAGCTGCTGGGTGGCGGCGGCCAGGTCGGCTTCGCTCAGGGTGCCAGCCAAGCCTTCGGCATCGGTGACCAGCAGGTAATCCTTCTGCTCGCGCATCATCAGTTGCAGAGCCTCGACAGCGTCGGTATCGGCACTAATGAGGTCGGCTTCTGGGTCCAGAGGCTCCATGATCTGGTGCACCGGCAAATGCGGCCAGTTGCCCGGATCAACACTGCGGACGCTATCCAAGTGCAGGATGCCGACGACCTGGCGACCATGAACCACCGGCAGGGAGGTGAGGCGATAGGGCGCGAAATAGTTGTCAACAACATACTGCACCGGCCAGGTGGGGTCCACAAGCGCGCGGGCAGGCCTCATCAAGTGCCCGGCCGTCACTCCCTGGAGCATGACCTGGAGGCGGACGCTTTGGAAGGCATTGGTTGCGACGACGGTGAGCAGCCAGCCGAGGCCGAGAGTATATAGGCCGAAGATGTTGTGGGTGAATAGGAGTGTGAACAAGCCCAGGCCCATCAGCAGATAGCCGAAGGCCTTGCCGAAAATCGTGGCGATGCGGGTGCTATTGAGCAGATCGTCGGTCAGATACCAGATACAAGCGCGCAGCACCCGGCCGCCGTCGAGTGGGAAGGCCGGGACCATGTTGAAGCCGGCCAGCCAGAGGTTGAGCATGCCATTGAACTGAAATACTCCGGCCGAGATCTGAGCCGCCGCAGCCTGCTCCGTAAGCCAGCCGAGGCCGTATGAAATGCCGCTGACCCCGACGCTAGTCAAGGGCCCGATGATGGCGACCCAGAGCTCGGAAAGCGCAGTCTTCGGCTCGCCCTCGCTCTGAGCTACGCCGCCGAAGATGAATAGGGTTATGCGGGAAACTCCCAGGCCGTAAGTCCGCGCCACCAGCGAGTGGGAAATCTCATGGATCAGCACCGAGAAGAAGAGCAGTAGGGTGGCGGCAAGCGCGGCGGCCCAATGCTGCCAGGCAGGCGCCTGCGGGAAGTGTTGCGGGAAATGGCCGCTGCCCAGGCTTGCCAGGAAGATGCCGAAGATGATCAGCCACGAAGAGTTTATCTCGATAGCAATGCCGGCAAGGCTACCGATGCGCCAGCCGCGTAACATGCGCTGTTCCTTTGCCTACTCAAATAGTGTCGAGTTGGGCGCCGAGGCGCCACAGCCGCTATGACGACGATGCGAAGGCCGATCTATGCGCCAATAGTGGATTTCACAGTATGCTTCGACGCAATATGCCAACAAGCCTGCCTGTCTTGTTCTGCGGATGCGGCTGTGCTATACTCCCGGCGATGGCGACAGCGGCAAGGCTAGCATCGGGTCGTGAGTACGTGATACCAATAGTCGCGCTGGTAATGAGCCTGGTGTGTGCCGGTGGCTGCGGGCCGCGCTACCGGGCCGGCAGCATCGAGGACCTGTTCGTCAGCAAGCAGCGCTACAATATTGATAAGGATAAGGGCGTCGTGCGCGTCTTCGCGCAGGTGGAGAACACCGGTGAAGGCCTGATTAGAGAAGTGAAGATGGAGGCGGTTCTGCTCAGCGCCGATGGCGACAAGCGCGGCACCAATAATGTTGTGGTGGAAAACATCAAGCCGGGTGAGAAGCGCAATTTTTCGATTGCTGTAACCAGTCACAGTCGGAGCCATAAGGTGGAGATTATAGCCAAGGAAGTCGAGAAGTAGCAAGGCATCATCCCCCGGCCATGAGCAATTAGTCCCAGACCAAGAGGTTAGCCCCAGTCTATGGAGAATATACCTGTCGGTGAGTGTCGCCGGCGGGTCTTTTGTCGCCGCCGCGTGCCCATGAGCGTGGCCCGGGCAAATGTCGAGGGATAGGCGATGGCTGAGAGATTGACGGCGGTCGTGATCGGAGCTTCCGGCATCGGCAAGCATCACGCCAAGTGGCTGAATCACCTGGGCTGCGAGGTGGCAGGCTTCGTCGGCACCACGCCGGCTTCAGTCAAGGCGACCGGCGCGATGCTGGCGGCGGACCTGGACCTTGCGGCCAGGGGCTACACTGATGTGGAGGCGATGCTGGCGGAGGTGGAGCCGCAGGTCGTCAATATCTGCAGCCCGCCGGCATTCCACTATCGCCATTTCATGAGTGCGGCCGCGCGCGGCTGTCATATCATGTGCGAGAAGCCGCTGACCTGGGACGAAGATAAGAGTCTCGAGCAGTTGCTGGGCGAGGCTGGGGAGATGGCCGGCGCTGGCAGCCAAGACACGGTTGGCGCGGTCAATACTCAGTATGCCGCAGCCCCGGCGGCCTACTTTGCGCTGTGCGAGGAAATCGGTATAGAGGCCGGCCCCCCTGAGACGTTCTTCATGCAGATGGATTCGCGCAATACCAATAAGACCTACGAGCGCGTCTGGGTGGACCTGGCCAGCCATCCGTTGAGCATCCTGAGGGGGTTTTGCGGTCCCGGTGAGATAGTAGTGGGCAGCGAGAAGGTCGCGATCAAGGAAAAAGAGGTGCTGGCGCAGTTCACGTATCAGCCGGCTGAGGGGGCCGTCTGCGAGGCCGAGATACTGGTGCGGGCGTGGTGTACCGAGAAGCTGGTGCGGAGGTTCGGCATCAATGGTCTAATCGCGGATTACGCAGGTCGCAATGACGAGAAGGGCGTATTCCGCACCTATCTGACTCTCAACGGGCATGAGGGCGAGAGCGATGACTTCATGTATGTGTCGCTAAGCCGGTTTGTGGCGGCGGTACGGGGCCAGGCTCCGGGTCCGCTGGCGGATCTTGCCGAGGGGTACGGGAATCAAGCGATGCAATTAGCCTTGCTGAACTCAGGGCGGAGAGAATAGCTGAGTCTGTTTGTGCAAATCTTTGGAGGTGCAGTGTGATGGCTGAGTCGGTGTCGTACAATCCCAGAGAAGTAGCCGTGCAGCAGTTGGTGGAGACCGCGAAGCGTATTGAGGTATCTGAGTCAATCGTGGAGAAGCTGAAGCACCCCAAGCGGATTCTGGAAGTGAGCATCCCCACGAGAATGGATGATGGCAGCTTCCGCGTATTTACAGGCTATCGGGTGCAGCATAACATGGAGCGCGGTCCGGCTAAGGGCGGGATCCGCTACCATCCGCAGGTGACGATGGACGAGGTCGTGGCGCTGGCAATGTGGATGACGTGGAAGTGCGCAGTGGTCAATATCCCTTATGGGGGTGCCAAGGGTGGGGTGGTGTGCAATCCCAAGGAGATGTCGCTGGGGGAGCTGGAGCGGATGACGCGGCGCTTCACCTCGGAATTGATAGGCTTTATCGGTCCGGAGATTGATATTCCCGCGCCCGATGTTTATACCAATCCGCAAGTGATGGCATGGATCGTTGATACCTACAGCATGAATAAGGGCTATTTGGTGCCGGCGGTAGTGACGGGCAAGCCGGTGGAACTGGGCGGGTCGCTGGGGCGCAATGAGGCGACCGGTCGCGGCTGCGCCTTCGTGGCCCGGGAGGCCCTCAAGACCCAGGGCATGGATATCAATGGGGCTACGGTGGCGGTACAAGGCTTCGGCAACGCCGGCTCAGTGGCTGCCCGCGTGCTGAATGAGATGGGTGCCAAGATCATTGCGGTTTCGGATTCGCGCGGAGGCATCTACTGTGAGGCCGGTTTCGATGCGGTGGCTGCAATCAAGCACAAGGCCGACACCGGCGCTGTATCAGGTTTTGAGGGAAGCGACGAGATCAGCAACGAGGAGCTGCTGGGAGTGGAATGTGATGTGCTGATCCCGGCCGCTCTGGAGAACACCATCACCGCTGACAACGCCGCCGCCGTTGGGGCCAAGATCATCGCCGAGGCGGCTAACGGTCCGACCACGCCGGAAGCCCAAGCGATACTCGACGACAAAGGCGTGTTTGTGGTTCCGGATATTTTGGCCAACGCCGGCGGCGTGACGGTGTCCTACTTCGAGTGGGTACAGGGCAGCCAGATGTTGTTCTGGACGGAAGAGGAGGTCAATAGCCGTCTGGAAGGGATCATGGTCCGCTCCTACAACGAAGTAGTCGCCGAGGCGGAGAGAGATAGCTGCAACATGCGCGATGCTGCCTTCAATGTGGCAGTCGGGCGCGTGGCGAAGGCCGTTGAGCTACGCGGCATCTATCCCTAGGGGGCCGATGCGGTAATGTGAAATCCCGCCCATTCGCGCGTGTGATGAACGGGTGGGTGCATGTAGCCATATAGCTGCAACTCGAGGGGAGGGAGAGTTGCTGCGACCGGCGAGGGGCTTCACGCTAGTTGAGATGTTGGTGGTGGTCGCCATCATCATCGTGCTGGCGGCGATATTGCTGCCGGTATATGAGGTGGCGGCCAAGCGAGCTGAATCCGCCTCGTGCCTGAGCAACATGCGCAACCTGGGGGTGGCGGCGAGGATCTACGCCGATGATAATGATGAGGGGATAATACCCGCGCGGGTGAGCGGCGGCCCGGCGGGTTATTATGGTATCGGCTGGGGGTTGCTGCTGCAGCCGTATCTGCGCAACGAGGCGGTGCTTATATGCATGTCGGACCCCGAGCCGACCGTGGCAGCCGGGACCTATGGGGCGAAACGCAGCTACGGCATCAACTACGAGGTTGCCATGGTGGGGGGCTACAACAACTCGGCGCTGTGCCTGGCAGATATTGGCGATGCGACGGAGGTCATACTCTTTTTCGAGATCGCCAGCAGCCTGCGGCGGCTAGGCACATCGTACCAGGACAGCGGGCTGTCGGCGGTGGCGGCCAGGCACCGCGACGGGAGCAACTATACGTTCGTGGACGGCCACGCCAAGTGGCTGCGGAGTGAGCAGACCGTCAGCCCCAAGAACCTGTGGTCACCGGAATAGTGGCAGTAGATTTCGCCCCTCGGCCTCTGCCTCAGCGCGTCCTCCCCGGATAGTACTCACTGCCCGGCGACTTTGTGGATGATGTCGGCCATGTCCTGCACGTCTTTTTCGGTGAAGTGTTGGTTTACCCCCAGGCACACCATCTCATCGAGGGCCTTTTCAGCTTCCGGGCAATAGCCGGTTTCGTAGGGGAGCTCGTGGCCGCTGCCGTACTCCTGGGAGTCGAAGGGGAAGTGCGTGTCGCCATAGATGCGCTTGCGGCGCAGAGCCTCGTACATGAAGATGGGGTAGCCGATATAGCCGGCGCTGCAGGGGGCGCCCTCGGCGGTGACGGCCTCCGCGAAACGTTGGTTGTTCATCCCCAACTGGTCTTCGTCGATTCGCAGGGGGAAATGCCAGTAGGTATGCAGGCCACCGGGCTGGGTGATCGGTGGCGTCAGGCCGGGGAGGCCCTGGAGCTTTTCGGTGAGCAGGTCGCCGGCCCAGTTGTAGGCGGCGGTGATGCGGTCGAGCTTGCGCAACTGGGCCAGGCCAACGGCTGCCGTCAGCTCGGTCATGCGGTAGCAGAAGCCGAACACGGGGTAGTCGCGGGCACCCTTGGCAGAATAGTCGGGCCAGCCCTTGTTGGCGAAGAGGTGAATCCGCTGGCCAAGCTCATCATCATCGGTTATCGTCAGCCCGCCATCACCGGTGGTGATATGCTTGCTCTGCTGGAGCGAGAAAGCGCCGATGTGACCGATGGTGCCGCAGCGCCGGCCCCGGTACATGGTCCCGTAGGCCTGGGAGGTATCCTCGATAACGTAGAGGTCATGGCGCTTGGCAATGTCCATGATGGCGTCCATGTCACAGGGGTTACCGAAGAGGTGCACCGGAAGGATGCCGACGGTGCGGTCAGTGATGCGCTGCTCAATGGAGGCGGGGGAGAGGTTGTAAGTGTCGGGGTCAATGTCGGCGAATACCGGGATGCAATTCTGGGCCAGGATCGCGATTACGGTGCCCATGTCGGTAATCGGCGCGGTGATGAACTCATCGCCCGGATTGGGATTGAGGCCCCCCACCGCGACGTGCAGGGCCGAGGTCCCCGAGGTGCTGGCCGTGCAGTGCTTGACCCCATAGTGATGAGCGAACTGGGCCTCAAACTGCGGCACCTTCTCGCCGCCATAGAGGCAGAGCTGGCGGGAGGCGATGACCTCGGTGACCAGGGCAAGCTCCTCTTCACCAATGTCTTTGCCGGTGGGGAAGGGCTCGGTACGCAAGGGGGTGCCGCCATCAATCGCCAGCTTCATGCCGAGACCTCCCGGTCCGTAGTGGGCATGGGGCCATCCGGCCCGCTGCTACGGCCCCAAAGATAAACGAGCCGTTCGCCTCGGTCGCGATCCGGCCCGAGAATGTCAGCCTGATTTGCCGCCGGCGTCACTCGGTCGGCTCACTGGTTGCCTGCAGAATGCGGTCAATTATCATCAGCAGCTCGTCGAAGTGGAAGGGCTTGGAGTGATACCAGGTAGCGCCGAGCTGCCAGCCCCGGGCCTTCTCGGCGTCGCGGCTGTGGGCGGTGAGTACCAAGACCGGGATATTGGCCTTCTCCGGGTCCTGCTGCAGCATCCGCAGTACATCCCAGCCGTTGAGCCGGGGCATAGTAATATCGAGGATGATCAGATCGGGTTGCAGTTCCTCAAGCTTCTCCAGAGCCTCAACGCCATCGTAGGCGGCATGGAACTCGTAGCCGGATTCTGTGAGGTAGATCTGGGCGGATCGGACGAGGTCCTTCTCGTCATCTACGAAAAGAATGGAGTGTGCCATAGCCGCTCACCTTGGCGCTTCCCCGGGGCTGGGTTGTGGGCATGCCGATCACGCTTCCATGCCCACACCATAGCCGCAGCAGAGCTATTTCGTATCAGCAGACGTTCATGATACCGTTACTATATTTACCGCGCAGTCGCGGATTCCTTCTTTTCTTGTGCCGGGCGGGGTTTTTCTTGGATTACGTCACCCAGTGGTGCCGCCGGCGATCGGGCACGAAGTTGCTGCCGCTCATGGTCTTGGCATAGGCCTTCAACTCCGCTAGAACGGCGGCAATATGGCCGGGGTGGGTGATGTCTTCGGCTTCGTTGGTCACCATGATAGCAGTGAGGCTGGTCAGGTCGAAGGTATCGGCAGCGCCGGCGCGGTTGAGAGCTCGGAACTGGCCGGCACGAAGATGCTCTTCGGCGAAGAAGCGATGCTTGCCCTGCTCGAAGCTTTCAACCACCTCCTGGCCCAAGACGGCAGCCGGCGGGATAGCAGTGGTCAGGAAAAAGTCGTCGCCGCCGAGATGAGCCAGGAACCAGTGCTGGGGCTGCCGGCGCGCCACCGCCTGCTCGATTAGCTGCTTCAGCCACAGGATCATTTCGTCGCCCTGCTGATAGCCGTAGATATCGTTGTAAGGCTTGAAATTGTCCAGGTCGAAGTGGATTACGGCCAGGGTCCCGCGCTGGGGCAGGCGAGCGGCGATCTCGCGCTGCAGCGCCGGACTACCCGGCAGGCCGGTCAAGGGGTTGACCGCCGCGTAGGCATGGACGGTATCGAGCACCATCCGCGCCGCCGCCAGGACCTTGTGGGGATCGTCCCCCGGGATATAGGCCTGGGCCGGACCAGCCGCCGCAGCCTGGTAAGCCGCCGGCTCGTCCGGCCCGCCGGCAACCACCACCGGCGTGTGCAGTAGGCCGCTTGCGGCGATGAAGGTGTCCAGCGCCTCGGCAATGTCGTTTGCGGCATCAACGCGCAGTACCACTACGTCAGCCGGCGGCGCCTCGGCCACGCACCAGCCCTGCCGCGCGCAGATTGGCGCAAAGCGCGCTTGCCAGTCGGGGTCGAAGTTGTGCAGATACACGCGCCGGTCGGGCATCAGAGGTTACTCCGGTTGACAGGATGCGGGTGGCGGCGGTAAGATAGGCCAACTGTCGGAGGCAGTTTTGCGATGCAGTTCTTAGTTCCCTTTATCGGCGTTCTGGGCCTGGGCGGCGTGCTCGGCTACGGCGCGGCAACGTTTCTCAAGACCGTCACCAAGCTGGTTGGCTGCATCATCGGGATCGTGTTTATCTTGATGCAACTGCTGGCCTACTACGGCTTCGCCGAATGGCACTGGGAGGCTTTGGGCCATGCCACCGGTCCGGCTTCGGAGGCGGCCAAGTCAGGCTTCTCAGTGCTGTGGAGGGTCCTAACGTATAACCTACCCTTTACCGGCGGCTTCGGCGCCGGCTTCTGGTACGGCTGGAAGCATTGAGCCGGCTGTTAGATGTCGCAGTGATAGCCCCATCGAGTCGGGCAGGATGCCCGACCTACGGGACTATTGGGGTGGCTCCGACGCCGGCACCTACTCCGCTAACCGCCTTCGCTGGTTCAGACCCTCACCTCTTTGCCGCGTTGGGATGACTTGTAGATGCCGTCGAGGATGCGCTGGGTGATTAGCGCCTGCTCGCCCGGTACCGGTGAGGGCTTGCCCTGGCGGACCGCCTCGGCGAACTGCCGGATCTCCTCATGGTGAGAAGAAATTCCCCGGTCCGGGTTCACCTGGACGATGGTATCGGTGAGCATCCCGGCTTCCTCGCGCACCAGCGTCGGGGGATTGTTCTGGATTCCGCCCTTGGTGCCGGCCAGGAGGATACCATTGTTGGGCTGAGTCGCGTTGATCGCCCAGGAGGTCTCCAGCGACAAGGAAGCGCCGTTGGCGAAGCGGATGAAGCCGACCGCCAGCTCGTCAGGGACGGTGAACTTTTTGGGATCGTGCTTCATCAGCGAGGGCTTGTTGGAGATTTCCAGGTAGATGTTGGCCGAGACGCTGACCGGCTCGGGATGGCCCATCAGCCAGATGCAGAGGTCGAGGATGTGAACCGCTAGGTCGTAGGCCGGGCCGCCGGCGGAAAGCTCCTTGGAGGTGAAGCTGCCCCACGCCGGCACGCCGCGAGGACGTAGATAGGAGGCGCGGCCCCAGTAGATGTCGCCGACCAGGCCCTCGTCAACCCAGCGCTTCATCGCCAGGGCATCTTCGCCGAAGCGCATACACTGGGCCACCATCAGGAGCTTGCCGGCCTGCTTGCCCGCAGCGATCATCTGCTTGGCGTTGGCTACGGAAGTCGTGATCGGCTTCTCAACGAGGACGTGGCAACCCTTCTTGAAGGCCGCGATAGTCGGGGCCTTGTGCAGGCAGTTGGGAGTGCAGACATCCACGATGTCAGCATCAACTTCTGCCAGCATCTTGTTGTAGTCGGTGTAGCGTCGCTGCTTGGGGATGCCGGCCAGCTCGCCGCCGGTGGCCAGGGCCTGCTTGCTGACGTCAGCGACGGCCACGATCTCGGCATCTTCGACTTTCTGCCAGCCGGGGATGTGGCAGCCCTGGGCGATGCCACCGACACCTACTAGCGCGACTCTGAGTTTCTTAGCCATTAGTAAAGCCTCCCTGAATTGGTCTGTCGCGACGCGATCAGCAATGTATTTTGTAAAGTTGGGGTGGGACTGTAGTTAGGGCAATGGTTTTGACGGCTGGGCCGGATTCTCGGCCTTCGGCAAGCTCAGGCCTCGGATGCGGCCCCTCCGAACGACTCAACAGCAACCACGTCGGGCTGCACCTTCGACAACCTCAGGCCCTGCGGGATGCTGGGCCCGCGCGACGCATCAGGCAATTGCCTGGACCCCTAGCTCCCGACTACGATTTCGTCATCGGGATCGAAGGCCGGATTGACCACGATCAGTGCCTTGAAATCGCCCCAGCCGCGATGGGTGACGCCGGCCGGGATGTAGATGGCCAAGCCGGGCCGGACCGGATAAGTCCGGCCGTCAAGCTCCAGGTAGCCTTCGCCCTCGATGATGTAGTACATCTCGTCGGTAATCTCGTGAAAATGCGCCGCCCCCTGGGTGATATGGGTAACGTGGGCACTCATCGCGGCTCCGTCGTCGGCGGTGATGATGCGAGTGCTCCAGCCGCAGGGGCAGGGCACGGGTTCAACCTCATCGCGATGCCGCACTACCGGTTGGCGTTTGGGGGTGCTCACAGCTTGCTCCTCAGCGCCTGCATATTCTGTCCCTAAGTGGTTCGCTGGGGGAGTAGGAATACCTGCAGGGGCAGCGATTTTTCCCGGTCGGCTCAGTAGCGGTGATGCCGCGAGCGCTTCACCCGCCACGGCTCGTGGAAGTCCCAGAGCTTGCGGTGCAGCTCGGCGGCCAGCTCCGGCTGCTCGGCGATAAGATTACTCTGCTCCGACGGATCGTGAGGCAGGCAGTAGAGTTCATTGGCGCGCTCGCCCCGGTTGCTGATGAACTTGTAGCCGTCGGCTGTCACTACGCCGGCACGGTAGTTGTAAGCGCCCAGGAAGAGGTGTTGAGCCGGCTCCACCGCTTGGCCCCTGGCAGCCGGCAGGAGGCTGAGGCCTTGGGTCTGCTCCGGGACCTCCAGGCCCGCCGCCTCCAGGAGCGTTTCCGGCAGGTCCACATTGCTGACCAAATCGTTGTATCTGCTGCCGGCAGGTATCTCTCCCGGCCAGCGCATCATCAAGACCACGTGGGCCAGCTCCTCATAGATGGGATAGCCGAACTTGCGGATGGTGCCGTGCTCACCTAGCGGCATCCCGTGGTCCGAGACAATCACCACCAGCGTGTTGTCAGTCAGGCCCAGCTCGTCGAGTTGGTCCAGCAGCTTGCCGAACCAGTGGTCGGTCTCGGTGATGGCGGCATTGTAAAGGGCGTGGACATGCTCGAGGTCGCCGGGGCGCGTCCAGCTCATGTCCGGCCCCATCGGCATGGGAATATAGCGGCCTTCAGAGCCACGGTGCGGTTGGTACATGCCGGCGAAGGGCTCGGGGGTATCCCAGGGCTCATGGGGGTTGAAGCTGTCCACCCACAAGAAGAAGTCCCTAGCGCAGTGCTGAGTGAGCCATTCAGCAACCTCCTCGACCATCATCTGCGGCAGGTACTTGCCATACTTCTGCTTAGAGAGCACGCGATTGGTCTTGGTCTTGGGATAGAAGAGGTATTCGTTTTGAGGGAAGCCGGGCGGGAAGAAGGCCTCCGAGGCGTCCATCAACGGCTGGTCGTCCAGCGGCGGGAGGCACTTGCCCATCGGATAGTGGACAAAATGGTCGAAGCCGCGCTGCATGTTGGCCCCGGCATTGAAAGGCGTGTCGGAGAAAGCAGCGGTCAGATACCCGGCAGCGGCGAAAAGCTCGGCGATGTGCAGATCATCCGGCTCCAGCGCCTGCCAGGGGCGGTTGGTGAAGGTGTAGATGCCGGCAACCATCGCCGTGCGCGCGGGAATGGTATTGGGACACTCGGCATAGGCGCGGGTGAACAGGCAGCCCTGCTCGGCGAAACGGTCGAAATTGGGGGTCTGCACAACCGTAGGGCCGTAGGCGCCGACCTTATCGGGCCGGACGGTGTCGAGGCAGATGACCAGGACGTTCATTGTGATATGGTGACCTTTCGAACAAGTAAGCCGCAGTAGTTACCTGCGGTGCAAGGGTTCCGGCAGGGCGTTAGCAGGACACGTCGCTGACTTGATGTATGATATACCCGTTTGGCGGATTAGTTCAAATCAGAATTGGCTTGGTTGGTCGCGAAGGTCTGTTGCTCGGATTGCTGTGACCGCCATGCAGGAAAGCCAGCCGGGCGCGGTGAAATGGGCATTTACAGGTGTACAGTGCGGATGCGCAGCAAGGGAAGTGACTGCAAATGGGCAGTGGGTCGGATAAGGTGACTATCAAGATTCCCCGGCCGCTTTATCAGAAGCTGGGCCAGATCATCGAGGGTGCCGGCTATAATTCGGTCACCGATTTTGTGGTCTATGTGCTGCGCGACATCGCCTCGACCCATGCGCTCTCGGAGACCGAGCCGTATAGTGAAGAGGAGCTAATCCAGGTCAAGGAGCGGCTGCGCAGTCTGGGGTATCTGTAAGCAACGACCTCGGGCTGGAAAGCCCGACCCACGCGGGACGACAGTCGGGCCGGATGGGGACCCCAAACGTCCCTGCCACGCGATGTTTGAGGCAGCCCGAGCTACGCGGACACCTGTGAGCTTCATGTCGCCGGGCCGAACAGCATCAGACGCCGGCCTACCTGCACGCCCAGCAGATCGGGACTATCCGGTGAACGGGAGACCACATGCGTGGCGACGTCCCAGAATAAGACCCCCTCGGCCCAAAGCTGCCGGATGCTATCAAGCGGCAGAACCAACCGGCCCTCGCCATCGTAAAGCCCCTGGCCGTCGCGGGAGGTGTTAACCCAGATGTGTTGCGGGCCTTGCGGGTCCCACTGCACCGGCATGGTGCCCTCGATTACGTAATCGGGCTGAATTGACCACAAGCGGTCACCGATGCCGGAGAACAGCGTTAGGATGCCGAAGTTGTTCCAGCGCGTGCCCACCATGACCTGCCGGCCCGGCATATCGTCGCGGACCTTGCAGGGCTTGCCCCACTGGGCATGACCGACACAATGGACGGCGCGGGTGCGGCCATTGAAGGGGTTGACCACATAGACGCCCGCACTGCCGGCTACCAGGAAGAGCACCGGGTCGCGCTCGGGATCGTCGGCTAGATTGCCGGCGACGACGGCATCATAGTGGCCGGCTCCCCAGATTCGCGCCATCTCGTCAGTCATATCGTGCACCGAGAGGATGTCGCCATCGGCGGCGACGATGGTGCCGCCGGCGACTACCTCCGAGCGCCCGGAGCCGTCGAGGTCCACCAGATGGACAGCGCCGCCATGACCGTAGGGCGGGCTGACGGTCTGATGCCACAGCAGGTTGAGATCGCCGTCGAAGGCCCACAGGTCCTTGCCGCCGCCTTCCATGTCCTGGCGGCAGTGGCGAAGCACAAAATCCACATCGTGGTCGCTGGTGAGCCGCCCGGTCTCGATTGAGAAGAGGTAAGGCTGGACCTGGTCCACATGGGGATCGTCCGGCAGCTTCGTGCGCCCGATGGTCTTGCCGGTGGTTGCATCTATTGAGATGATCTCGTCGGCCACCGCAGCGAGGTACTCGCGGCCACGGACGGTGGTCACCTGGTCGGCGCGTTGCTCGCCGACGAGCGCATAGATACGCCGCGAGCCGTCCGCCGTAGGGCCGGTCACTCTGAGATCCTTGACCGTGTCAGCGAGGTGCCACAGCTCCTGGCCGTCGAAGCTGGTCGCCAGCAGTCCCTCGGGGCCGCGCAGCAGCAGATCATTGCGGCCCGGCCGGTAGAAGTCGCAGGCCTGGACCAGCTTGTAGCCCTCGGGCAGCTCGATTTCGGCCACTTGCTCTTCCGGGGCCACCGTTGCGCTGAGACGTTGCCTGCGGCGGTGCAAGCGGTCGGCCAGCCGCTGGTTGACGCGCTCCTGCGATGCGGTCATCGAGATGGTGAGATCGAAAAGCCGGCAGGCGCCGAGCGCCCGGAATCCGACCTTGCCACTACGGATGGTGGCATCGGTGACCCGGAAGGCGACGTCAAGCTCCGGGCACATGGCTCGAATGCCGTCGCCATCCAGCTCCACCCGCAAAGTTACAATGCGCCCGGGCTGGTTGTAGTCGAAGAGCGCCAGGTAATCCACGTCGCGGGCCGCCAGTTCGAACCACTCGTCGTCAATGCGGCGATACAGCACCAGGCGGCGCTGGGCTTCCAGGCAGAAGTAGTAATGGCGGCGGATGGTCTCGGCCCGGAAGATGATGCCGGCGCGGGCCACGTCAATGAACCAGCCGTCATTGGTGGGGCCGGCATGGGTCTCGAGGGCCTGGAGCCGACACTCCACCGTGTACTCGCGCCAGGTCGGCTCGCCGGTGGTCAAGGCGCGTTCAGCGCCGAGAACCGGAGGGCGCTCGGTGGCGTTGTCGGGCATCCACTCGATGGCCGGTACGCCGTCATAGTCTATCCGCGTCTTGCCCGAGGGCAGCCTGCATCCGCCGCGAGGTGCCAAGGGGTCATCCCAGCCGGCCAGCAGCGGCCAGGATTCGTGGTCCAATTCCAGCGGTGGCGCGACCTCCCCCAGAGGCAACTGCTCAATCGGCAGACGGGTTCGGGCACTTTCGTCAGCGTGCTCGTTCATGGGATACTCTCCTGGTAATAGCTGGCCAGCTCGCTGCGGCAGTCATCAGGGCGCGAATTCCCTGAGAGCCTCGAACATCGCCACTAGGTTCTCGACCGGCGTGTTGGGCTGGATGTTGTGAATGGTGTTGAAGACGAAGCCGCCGCCGGGGGCGAAAATCTCCAGACGCTCCAGGACCTCTTCGCGCACCTCTTCCGGCGTGCCGAAGGGCAGCGTCTTTTGCGTATCCACACCGCCGCCCCAGAAGGTGAGACGGTCACCGTACTCGCGCTTCAGATGCTGCGGGGCCATCCCCTCCGCCGAACATTGCACCGGATTGAGGATGTCGAAGCCGGCCTCGATGAAGTCCTCGATCAGCGGCTCGACCCCGCCGCAGGTGTGGATGAAGGTCTGCCACGTTGTGTTGCGGTGCACCCACTCGTTGACTGCTTGGTGAAACGGCTTGAAAAGGTCTCGGTAGGTCTCAGCGGATATGAAGGGCCCGCGCTGGGTGCCGAAGTCCGTCCCCGTTATCATCAGCACGGCAACGCGCGCGCCAAGCGCCGGCGCGACGGTCTCCAGGTTCTGCAGGGCGATCTCGCACTGGCCCTGAAATACCTCGTAGATATAGTCGCGGCGGGTGAGGGTGGATATATACCACTCTTCAACATCGCGGATGCCCTTGGGGTATTTCAGAGACGGCCCGGGGACCAGAGCTATGTCGCCGAAGCTGGTATCTCCGAGGTTGGCGACCAGGGCATAGTCACTCTCCGCGTAGAGCCTGTCGGTTTCCCCGACTATCCAATTCACTTCCGCCTGCTCGATGAGCGAGAATTCTTCCATATTGTCGCGCGGGTCCAGCTTGTCTTCCTCGATCGGCGGCTGGCGGATGACAGTGTCGAAATAGTAGCCGCCTGCCGGCATCCGGCCACTGGGCGGCGCCGACTTGTCTCCCTGCGGATACATCAGGATGTCCCCGTTGGCCTCGGGGTCGGTGTTGAAGGCCTCCGGCACCAGTACGGGCGTGCCGTCGAACAGCTCCCATTCCCTCCAATCGCGGTTCTCGAAGCCGAAGAGGGTCTTACTGCCGCCGAGGCCGACGGTGTCAATGCCGAGGGCTTCACGCAGGTCGTCCGTGACCTCGCCGAGCACCTGGTATGGTTCATTCACCTTCACGCGGTCACCGGGCTTGTCCAGTCCCAGGGCTATCCGCAGCTTCGACAAGGTGCTGGCTGCGATCCCGGTGACGGGGGTCGAGCCCAGGTCCAGCGGCACTCGGTCCGCTTCCTGGTGCTCAAGCGCCTTCTGGATTCGCTGTCGGGGATTCATGGTTGGTCCACGCCCTCAATCTGCACGCCGGCACACGAAGTATCCTCATGCGGTGTCGGGCATTGCCGTTGCTAGCGGCCCGCTAGCGTGTCCAGGAGTTCGCCTCGGTGTTCCAGTAATCGGGGCTGGTGCCGAGCTTGTCCAAGAGCGGCTGACTCAGCTCATCAAGCTGCTGCATCAGCCCTGAGGGCAGCTCTAGCTGTGCGGCTGCAATCGTGTCCTGCAGTTGCTGGAGGTTGCGCGCGCCAACCAAAGTGCAGGTCACGCCGGGCCTTGCCATCACCCATGCCATTGCCAGATGCGCCATCGGAATATCGTGCTCGGCGGATAGCTCGCGGAGCTTGTCGAGGCAGGCGAAGGTCTCCTCTTCAGCGCCGGGGCCGCCGTGGGTGGCCGGCGGGACATCGCCGCGGAAATGACGGGTGCGCCGCCGGTTCGGCGGAATCTCCGCGACATTGGCGTATTTGCCGGCCAGCAGCCCCTGCATCAGCGGCATGTAGGCGACGATACCGACCTGATGCCGGCGGCACAGCGGCAGGATCTCGACCTCAAGACCGCGGGAGATGAGGTTGTAGCAAAGTTGATTGAGATCAATCTGCGCGCCCGTATCCAGCGCCTCACTGAGCTGCTGGACGCCGAAGTTGCTGACAGATACCGAGCGGATTTTGCCCTCGGATTTCAGCGCCATGAGTGTGGCGAAGGCGTCGGGGACTGACTGGTCGGTAATCGGCCAATGGACGTAATAGATGTCAAGATAGTCGGTGCCCAGCCGCCGCAGACTGTCCTCACAGTGCCGGCGCAAAACGGTCGGCTCGGTATTGCCGGGCCAGATTTTGCTGGCAATCACCGCCCGCTCGCGGCGGCCCTTCAGGGCCACGCCCAGGGCCTCTTCGCTGCGGCCCTCGTTATAGACCTCGGCGGTATCGAAGTGGTTGATGCCGGCGTCAAGGGCGGCATGCACAACCTCGTTGACAGCCTGCTGGTCCTGAGCGCCCCAGTAGTCATCAGGGCCGCCACCATATGACCAGCAGCCGACACCCACTACCGATATCTCGATATTCGACTTGCCACATTTACGCTTCTCAATCATCACTCAGTCCCCTTTCGTCTGGCGCTGCCATCACCATTCGCGGGGGTCGGGCACTGCCACCGGCTCGCTGCCGGCTTCGGCGGACATGTGGGCGCAGATGCCCGGCAGCGTCATGTCCAGGCCCGCATAGACATCAATCGGCGGATCGGTGTCATTGGTAATGGACTGGACGAAGTCATCCACCATGAAGTACTCGCTGCTGCCGTGTCCGCCGGTCAGCGCCTCGGGCGGCGCGCCGGGGTGGTTGGTGTCGCAGTCGAAGATCATCGGCCCGCCGAGCTTGTCATACTTCTCGCGGTAGAGCCGATGCGGGCTGGCAGTGGTGACGGTGCCGAAGCGCGAGGACTCGATTTGGCCCTCGGTGCCGTAGATGGTGAACCAGTGGTGAGGCGGCTGCTTGGCGACCGAGAAGCTGCACAAGAGCTTGAGTGTGACATCGTTGGCGGTCTTGAACAGGCCGACTTCCATGTCTATGCAGCCGATGTCCGGGCGGCGGCGGTTGCCGGTGTGCATGCCGACGGCGGTGACGCAGCGGTCGTGGCACATCTGGATGATCGGCCCTAGGTCGTGAGTGCAGTAGTAGATCGGGGGCATACTCGCCCGCCACGCCAGCTCGCCTTTTTTGCCGCCGGCACCGTCGGCCTGCCGCACCATGCCCTCCTCGTAGGGGTGGACGTACTCGGCCTCGGCGTAGATGATTTCGCCCAGTTCGCCGGCCTCGACGATCTGACGGTAGGTCTGCACCCAGGGGAAGTAGCTCATGTTCTCGGCGAAGCTGTACTTGGCCGGGCTGGCTTTGACCGCCGCCACCAAGGCCTGGGCCTCCTCGATGTTATACACCGCCGGCACCTCGCCCAGTACATGCTTGCCGGCCTCCAGACAGGCTATGGACTGCTCGGCATGCAGCGGCAGCGGTGTGGCGATGTAGATTGCCTCGCAGTCGCTATCCAGCAACTCCTCGAAGCTGCTATAGGCATTGGGCACATCGAACTCCTGCGCGGCCGCCTGGGCTTTGTCAAGATTGTGGTCGGCCACGGCGTAGAGCTCGCAATCCTGGTGGTGGGCGAAAACGCTGGCCGGCCCCAGCCCTCGGAACAGGCCGATTACACCGATTTTCAGTGGCATAATCTTACGCCTCCCTTATCTCAGTCGTGGGACAGGTTCTCAGCCTGCCATCATTCGCGCAATCTACCATTGCCTCGGGTCCGGTACTTCTATAGGCTTGCCGCCGTCTTCGGCCGAGAGGTGCGCGCAGATGCCCGGCAGCGTCCAATCCAGTGCCTCATAGACATCAATCGGCGGCTTGGTATCATGCAGGATGCACTGGACGAACTCGTCCACCATGAAGTACTCGCTGGTGCCGTGGCCGCCGACGGTCGCCTCCGGCGGCGCGGAGGGGTCGTTGTTGGGCACATGGAAGGTCATCGGCCCGCCGAGCTTGTCGTACTTCTCCCGATACAGTCGGTGCGTGCTAGAGCCCGGCTGCACTACGAAGCGGCTCTGCTCGAGCTGCCCCTCGGTGCCATAGACGCAGAACCAATGATGAGCCGGATCCTTCGCCATCACAAAGCCGCAAAGCTGCTTGATGGTGACATTCTTGGCGGTCTTGAACAGGCCCACTTCCATGTCAAGGACGCCCAGGTCGGCGCGCCGCCGGGAGCCGGTGTGCATGCCGACGGCGGTGACGCAGCGGTCCTTCAGCCACTGCAACAGCGGCCCCAGATCGTGGGTGCAGTAGCGGATCGGTGGCAGACTCGCGCGCCAGGTCGGCTTGCCCTCAACTCCGCCGCCCATCCCATCGGGGCGGTCGTGCATCAGGCTTTCGCAGTTATGGATGTATTCGCCCTCGGCATAGATGATCTCGCCCAGCTCGCCGGCGCGCACCAGGTCCTCATACATGCGGCAGTACGGGAAATAGCACATATTCTCGGCGAAGCTGTACTTCAGGCCGGTCTCTCTGACGGCCTTCACCAGCTCCTGCCCGCCCTCGATGCTTGGCACTGCCGGCACCTCGCATTGCACGTGCTTACCGGCCCTTAGTGCCGCAATCGAATGCTCGGCGTGAAGCGGTGCGGGAGTAGCCACAAACACCGCGTCAATGTCGGCCTCAAGCATCTCGTCCAGCTCGGCATAGCGCTGTGGCACCTCCAGCCTGTCGCAGAGAGCGTTGAGGCGTTCGGGGCTCCGATCGGCGACGGCGACGAGTTCACAATCCTGGTGGTCCTTGAAGACGCTGGCCGGCCCGCGCCCTCTGCCGGCACCGACGACGCCGATGCGTAAAGACATGGTAAGCTCTCCTCCGGGTAACATACTAGGCGCGCCCACCTTGGGCGCTATGAGCGACGGCGAGGCACTATTCGCCGTCAGGGGGCGGCTAGCCTGCGGTGTTGGGGTCGTCCACCACCGGCAGCAGGATACACGAGGGACGCGACTTGCTGTGGTGCAGGGTGTTTTGCGCCACCCGCTTGCGCCGGTCAACGCCCAGTACGCCGCCGGTGTTGGGATTCACCTCGAAGCGCGGGTAGTTGCTGGAGGAGATGTCCACGCGAATCTGGTGGCCCTTGACGAAGCGGTTGCCGGTCGGGTACATCTCGATCTCCAGCTCATACACCTCGCCCGGCTCGGCGAGCTCCTCGTGCTCGAAGCCGTTGCGGAAGCGCAGCCGCCGGATGCTGTCGGTGAGGTTCAGGGCGCAGCCGTTGGGGTAGTGCGGACCCGGCGGGTAGATGTCCAAGAGCTTCACCGTGAAGTCGGTATCAAGCCCGTCGGTGGACACGTGCAGCTTCGCTACCAGCGGGCCGGTCACCACCAGGTCCGCCTCCAGCGGCTGGGTGATGAAGCAGAGCACATCGGCCCGCGCCGCCAGCGGCAGGGAGCCCGAGGCGGTTGGGAAGCGCTTGTCGTTGCGCTGGTCATAGCCGCCGGCGGGCATCGGGATCGCCGACAAGTTTCCGCCGATGGTCGGCACCGGATCGTCCGGGTCGAAGCTGTAGGTGGTGCTGGATTGGTCTTGCTGCGGCGCCTCGCTGCTCAGGCTGCCGTCAGCGTGGAAGTAAAACGGTGTCGGCTTGCAGCCGGGCGGCGGCCAGGTGTCGCAAGTAGCCCACTTGCCGCCATGCTCGACCGTCGCGCTGGCTTCGACCAACCCCTCACCGCCGCCCATGATGAAGTAGCGCACCGGCTTGGCCTTGTCCAGTCCCGTCGGCAGGCCCTTCAGCCAGTGGTCAAACCAGCGCAGGTACAGCGCGTTGTTGTCCGACAGCGCTGCATCGGGCTTGAACGATACATCGCCGGTGCCGGAGGTGCCCATGCCGCCGTGGTGCCAGGGGCCCATCAGCATGTGCACCGGCGCCTCGCCGCGCTTGCTCAGCTCGACGAAGTTCTCCACCGTCGCCCGCGTGTAGGTGTCATACCAGCCGCCCACGTACAGGGTCGGCACATCGGCGTGCTGGTCGTAGTAGGGCCGCGGGCCGTAGCCGGGCTGCTGCCAGTAGTCGTCATAGCTCGCGTGCATCGAGATGTCCATGCACCACTGCTCATACGAGGGCACCAGCCGCAGCGGCGAATTGCCCTTGCGGATCGGGTAGTTCTCGGTCCACTCCCACACATTGGCATTGGCCTCGTCCAGGGCCTCCTTCAGCAGCGGGTCGGCAGCAGCCTCACGGCTCCGTGCCGCCATCGAGAAGGCGTAGGTATAGAAGCGAAGCTCCAGCACACCGTTGTGGCGCATCGAGCAGTGATAGTAGCTGGAGGGGCCGTAGATGGGGATCATGGCGGCCAGGTGCGGCGGGTTCAGCGAGGCCAGCGCGCTCTGCACCGCCGCGCAGTAGGAGGCCCCCAAGGTGCCCACCTTGCCGCTGCAGAACGGCTGCTCGGCCAGCCACTCGACGGCATCATAGCCGTCCGGGCCCTCGTGGGCGAAGGCGTAGAACTCGCCCTCGGATTCGTAGCGGCCCCGCACATCCTGGGCGGCGAAGATGTAGCCGCGCTCGGCGAACCACTTGCCGGTGGTGTCGTTCCCGAGCTTGTCATAGGGGGTGCGGGTGAGCACGACGGGGAACTCGCCGGCGACCTTCTGGCCGTCGAGGGCCGGGAAATACAGATCGGTGGCGAGCCGGACGCCGTCTCTTAGCGGCATCATGACATTTCGTTCGACGATAACTTCGTACGCAGGCGCGGAACACACCTGGGTATGCATAGTCATATCGGGAATCACTCCATATTCTCGCGAATTTCTGAAGTCACTACTGCAAACCGAGGGGTATATTCGGGGAAAAGGCCTCTTTATCCTCCGACGGCTGGAGGTTGAGATGTTAATAGGCGCGGTCCGTGCTCAGATGGGATCATGGCTCTCTGAAGACTCGCTTTTGGCTCCGTATCGCATTGAGGTCCGGGTGTGTGCCGTCTGCTAAGATATCTAGGGCGCGGCTAATCTCCTCGCTCGGCCACTCCTCCATGAATCGGACCGCTGACAACTCGGCATACGTCCTGTCAATCTCGACACTAATCCAACTCCTGTTGAGTTGCTCTGCGACGTACCCGGTAGTGTTTGAACCAGAAAAAACATCAACTACCACATCGCCCTCGTCGGTAAGGAAGTTTATGAAGAAACGTGGCAACTTCTCAGGGAACCGTGCTGGATGGGGCTTGCGGCCGAGCATCTTGCAGGTACGCAAGTAATGAGAATTACTGGCCGTGTTCGCAATCTCAATGAGATTTGGAGGAATCGCACCGCCTTTGTCCTCGCTAAATCTGTCGCTTATGTCGTGCCCGGAGGGCCGAGTTCTTGGCTCATAGAAGGTGTCCGGTTCACGGAGCAGCTTGCGCATACGTTTTGAGTAGGGAACCAACACGCTTGTTACATCAGCCTTCGGCGATTCCGTTTTGGAGAACCACCACACAGTATTGACCGCGTCTTTGACACGGATCTTCCTCTTGTTCACCCATTCAATCGGAGACGGAAGCGTTGCTGGATTGTACCAGAAGAACTCCTGTGCAAGTTGGTATCCAATATTGTCGCAGAAGTCGAGCAATACGCGGAAATTGTACAGAGAACGCACGGGCTTGCCGCGCTGATAGGCCCCCCCCAGGTCGATCACAAAGCTGCCGGTGGCCTTGAGCGTTCTATGAGCTTCGAGCCCAAAAGTGTGCAGCCAATCCACGTACTGCGCTTGGTTCTCATTACCGTAGGTTTTCTGGCGGAGCAGCGCGAACGGAGGACTGGTGATGATGAGGTCCACACAGTCCTTGGGAAGCAGATGCAGAACCTCTCTGCTGTCTGCGCATAGCTGTGTCCCCTTGGCAGTCCGGTAAACCATCAAGGACTGCGGCAACTCAATAGGCATTGGCTCTAGTCCTCCAGGCTGGCTCGCGGCAAGGGCCACAATTCCCAGTGCGGTGATATCCAGCTATTGACAAATGACCACAAGACCGACAGCGCAAAGTGAAGCTCAGGTTTCTGGTCTTCCAGGCTAGCTATGACAGGCGTCACGACTTCAGGGGGGAGGTGGCCGAGGAGCCAAAGCATCCACCTAGATGTCGTGTCGTCCAATGCGCTTTCTCCGAGATGACGGGCTATTCGTTCCACTGCTTCCTGCGGTAGAGCTTGATACTGGCGGAGTGCCTCGGCACAGCCAGCCTCAATGTCTTCCTCACCTGCCTGAAGTCCCTGCATCAGCACTTGGATAGCGGCACTACCTAGCTCTACAAGGCCTCCTAAGGCCTCTTCACGTACATCAATGCTGACATTGGAAAAAGCTCTGACGAGGCTCTGTTGCGCATCCTCGGTCCCTATCTGTCCGAGCGCCCATGCTGCTGCACTAGTAAGGAAGCTCGGTTGATCGCCAGCTTCTATTACACTAGCAAGAATCTTAACCGCCTCTAAGGTGCCAGCCTCTCCCAATGCAATGACTGCCTCCAATTGTATCTGAGGATCAGCGCCCGCTAGGTAGGGCTGAAAGTGAACTTGCGCCGATCCGCCAGCGATTGAGGAAAGGTAGCTGATCGCCTCAAGCCTCACGTAAATATCCTCTTCAGTGTCATACGCCAACTGGTCTATCAATTCTGCGTGCTCAAGCTCTCCCCTCAGTCGTGCTAGCTTTACGCCCGTATAGCGCAAGGTTCTCTCTCGTGATGTGAGCAACTGCTCTATGTCACCTTGGCTTAACAGAGACTGACACGCGAGTTCGTGTGATGCCACGGGTACGACGGGAGCCGCAATTGCTTCATTCTTTCCGACATATTGTCCCTCGCACACAAGTGCTGTGCATCCTGGCCGAATTCTCCAGGTGTACGCATGACCGTCGCACTCACGCCTTATCGTAATTCCCCGGCGATTTACCCTCTCGACGAGCCCGTACCGGGTTGAGAAGGAGGCATCCCAGGATATGGTAGTTTCGCTGCCTTCAGTTACGCCCTTGGTCCTTGTTTGATCACTTGGGGCGGACCGAAAAGCCTCCACTGTCAAGTAGTTTATCTTTCCGTCGACCTCCCAGTCGACCCAGTTGCGCTCATGCCAGTACGAACCACTGCCGTGCAGAACGCCTCTCCTCCAGTCCTCGTCTTTAGCTCTGCAAATCGGAAATGCTATCCAGTCGCTGTCGACCATGCCGTAGTCCCAAGCACGCTCCGCATCGGTGGGACTGTGTGACATGGATAGTTCGGTATTGGTTTTCGCGCGACACTCAATGCGAAGGCCGCATCGCTTGCAGACCAGGTCTGGAATCCGGACGCGTTTGCGTTTGACCTCTTTCCATATTCTCGTACCAGCAGCGCCTCTCTCCAACTCAACCAGTTCATGCCCGTGGGGTTCCAGATCAGCTTGAACCGCGCGGACACCGATGGCACCTATAGCGATTTTGCGATAAAAACTAGCGTCAGGTTTGAATGAGAATCTCGCCATGCGTAATGTACACGTCCCTTCCAACTCTGTATATCCCGCACTGCCACCATCTTCCACCGAATCAATACATCCCTGGCCCCACTGAAGCTGCAGAGCTTACTCAAAGTCTAACGGTATATTCGGCGAGGATGGCTCTCTGTCCTCCGGCGGTTCGAGGTTGAGGTGTTCGTACGCCCTCGCGGTGGCCTGGCGGCCGCGGGCCATCCGAATCACAAACCCGATCTTTAACAAGTACGGCTCCACGACCTCCTGCAAAGTGCCCTCGTCCTCCGCCAGCGTCGCCGCCACCGCATTCAAACCCGCCGGGCCGCCCCCATAATAACGAATAATCGCCAGCAGGTACTTGCGGTCCAGATCGTCAAGGCCCATCTCGTCCACGCCCATCGCCCCTAAGGCCTCGCGGGCGATCTCGCAGGTGATGGAACCATCGCCCTTGACCTGCGCATAGTCGCGCACCCGCCGCAGCAGGCGGTTGACTATGCGGGCCGTCCCGCGCGCGCGGGTGGCAAGCTCATGGCAGCCCTCCGCGGTCATCGCGATCTCCAGTAGCCGCGCCGAGCGCTGCACGATTAGCTCCAACTGCTCGGGAGTATAGAAGTCAATGTGGTGGAAGATGCCGAAGCGCTCGCGCATCGGCCCGGTCAGCAGGCCCGCGCGGGTGGTAGCGCCGATGAGGGTGAACGGCTCCAGGTGCAGCGGGATGGACTTGGCATACGGCCCGCTGTCCACCACGAAGTCGATGCGGAAGTCCTCCATGGCGGAGTAGAGGTACTCCTCGACGATATGGGGCAGGCGGTGGACTTCATCAATGAACAGCACGTCGCCACGGCGCAGGTTGGTGAGGATGCCGACTAAGTCCGAGGGCCGCTCCAGGGCCGGGCCGGAGGCGCGATGGATCTCGGAGCCCATCTCGTTGGCGATGATGTGGGCGAGGGTGGTCTTGCCCAGGCCGGGCGGGCCGTGGAAGAGGATATGCTCCAGGACATCGCCGCGCGCCTTGGCGGCGTCGAGGGACACGCGGAGGTTATCAATGAGTTGCCGCTGGCCGACATCGTACTCCTCGAGGGTCTGCGGGCGCAGGGCGATGTTGAGGTCGTCCTCCTCGCGCTGGTGACCGGTGACGATTCTCTGGCGGCCGGGTTGTTCATCCATAGCTGGGTATCCTCGTTTTCGGTTGGCACGGGCGCAATGAAATTGCGCCCCACAACGGCGGCCCTCACCCTGGCCCTCTCCCAAGGGGAGAGGGGATAAGGGCAAAACGGCAACGGCAACGACTGCGGGCGCATGCCATGTGCCCCTACAACGGCGGCCCTCACCCTGGCCCTCTCCCAAGGGGAGAGGGGATAAGGGCAAAACGGCAACGGCAACGACTGCGAGCGCATGCCATACGCCCCTACAACGGCGGCCCTCACCCTAACCCTCTCCCAACGGGAGAGGGTGGCCGAAGGCCGGGTGAGGCGCCGTTGTTCTAGCGCTTCAGTACCGCCTTGACGATCGCCTCCGGCTCGGTGAGCTCGGCACCCGAGGCATGCAGCGCCAGGACCGCCTGAATCGCCTCCTGCTCGGTTGCGCCAAGCTGCTGGAGGATCTTGATGGCCTGGGCCTCGGCGTCGCTCTCCACGGCTTCACCGGCGGCGACCGGTGCCAACTCTTCGGCGCCAATGAACTGGCCGAGCTTGCCCTGCAACTGGGCGACTAGGGCCTTGGCAGTGCTGGCGCCGACGCCCGGCAGGGATTTCAGGGTCTTGGTGTCGCCGATCTCGATGGCCTTGGCGTAGGTGGTCAGCGGGATGGTCATGCTGCGCAGGGCCGAGCGGGGGCCGAAGCGCGGCGCCTGGATGAGCTGCTCGAAGAAATCGCGTTGAGCATTGGTCTCGAAGCCCATCAGCACCGGCGTGCTGCGGGCCTGCTCCTCGTAGAGGTAGTAGTAGGTGTGCAGCTCGATGTCGGCGCCGAGGGGCCGCTCGGTCAGGCGCTCGGCGGTGGCGGGCGCGACCAGCACCTCATAGCAGACATGATCGGCCTGCAGCAGCACGTGCTCAGCGCCGACCTCGACGAGTTGTCCACGAAGGCGTCGTATCAATGGCGGTGTCTCCTGTTCCCTGCGATGCTGTTTTCGCGGCCGCGGCTGTGGCAGATAGCCAGGGCCAGGGCGTCGGTGATGTCGGCCGGTGTGGGCGGCTCGCCCAGCAACAGAAGCTGGCAGACCATGCGCCCGACCTGCTCCTTGGAGGCGCGGCCGCTGCCGGTCAGGGATTTCTTGACCTCGGAGGCCGCGTACTCACGCACCGGCACACCGGCAGCCGCAGCCGCCAGACAGATGACGCCGCGGGCGTGGCCCATCAGTACGGCGGTCTGCGGGTGGCGATACTTGGCGTAGAGCCGCTCGACGACCGCAACCTCCGGCTCCAGCTCCTGCATGACCTCCAGCACGCCCTCGTAGATGGACAGCAGGCGCGCTTCCAGCAAGGCCTCGGCAGCGGTGCGCACTACGCCGCCCTCGACGAGCGTGCATTTGCCGTCGGCGACCTGCACGACGCCGTAGCCGGTGCACTGCAGCCCGGGGTCTATTCCGATAATGCGCATGATAGCGTCCCGGGGAGAATTATACCACGCACGATGAATACATGCCAAACTGATGTTTGGGGAACGGGCATGTGTTTGACACAGTCAAACAGAACCGTCGGAAGCTAATGCTGGATTTGGACGGTCAGAAGGTGTCTCTGATCACAGGGGAAGCAGACATGCTGTACTCCGGTCGGCTCGCTGGTCGGCTGCGAAAGGACAGGACATATGTAGTGCTGCGGGATCTTGCTGCGGCTCTGGGTGCGGTTGTTGGGTGGGATCAGCAGTCGGGGATCGTCACCTGGGAGACGGATGAGGAACTGCTGCATCTGCCGACACGGTTTGCGCCATACAACAAGGTGGGAGTGGTGGTGACAACGGCCAATCTGCGTGGCAGTAGCCCCAGCGGGGGAACGATCCGGCTCAGGATCCAGCGTGCGATTTCGCGAGCGCTCAAAGACGGTGCTTGCACTCCTGTGTACGTGGGCAGTGTTGCAGAAGCCGGTCGTCGGGGCCTGTCGGTTGTTGTGGTGGCGGCCTACCGTGAATCGCGCGGCAGTCCCTACCATATCGGAGCGCCAATATTCGTCGTGGGCGAACCGCACCCGGAGGACATTCATGCGCATGGAACAGACGTGGAGTGCCAGATATATGCCCGCACCCCCGAAGATGAGGGCCCGATCCTGAAGGTGCCCACGATCACTGCATATTCGCCCTCTTCCGTCGCCATCCGCGTGGGCTCACGGCGGAGCGTCAGGGCCACTGGGGCCGCGGTACTCCGACGCAAGGCCGTTGAGCAGTTTTTTACGGAGATCAATAACATAGTGCTTCCCGCCTATGCGGAGCTCTGGGAGCAACACGGCCTATGAGCTTGTCTCGATGGTTGGCGTTGGGCGCGCATCGTGCGGCTCAATGCCCGGATCTCAGTCGTGCTTAGCGCAGACCTTGGCGAGGTCGCAGCGGGGATCAATACCGCGACGTGGAACCTGCGCAACAGCAGCGGGGCCCTGGTGCCGTCAGGGAGATACTTGTGCACGCTGAGGGCCCGTTGCGCCGACGGCACCGAAGCCAGCACCCTCCGCACCCTTACCGTCCAGCGCTAGACAAGGCCCGCAGTTCAGGATAGGGTCATAGTCAAAAGCCCGTGGTCATACTAGCCACGGGCTTTGCAATTAAACACGAGCAACGCAAAGGTGAAAGGCGTAACTGTGGAGAATAAAACTAGTTTCCAGATATCGGCTCTGGCAGAATGTCGCAGTGAAGCTGAGGCAAGCGATGCTGTTTGTTTGCGATCTGCATGTGCATATCGGGCGGGCGAGTGGTGGCGAGCCGGTCAAGATTACGGCGGCTCGCGATCTGACCTTCGAGAATATCGCCAAAGAGGCCGCCGAGCGCAAGGGCATTGACATAGTCGCGGTGATCGACTGCGCCTCGCCACCGGTCATCGCTGACATTGAGGCGTGCCTGGACAGCGGCGAGATGGCGGAGATCGAGGGCGGCGGGCTGCGCTACCGCGATCAAGTCACGATGATTCTGGGTGCTGAGATCGAGACCCGGGAAAAGACCGGCGGGATGTCGCATCATCTCAGCTATTTCCGCACGCTCCAGGAGTTGAAGCAGTTCTCTGAGACGCTCAGTCAGTATGTGACCAATATCAACCTGTCGTCGCAGTCCTGTGGGCTGAGCGCGCGTGAGCTTTTCACCATCGCCGACGACTGCGGGGCCTTCTTCGTCCCGGCACACTGTTTCACCCCGCACAAGAGTCTGTACGGGGCATGCACCGATAGCATGACGGCGCTATTCGGCGCTGCGTGGGAGCGGATCCCGGCAATCGAGCTGGGGCTGTCGGCGGATGGTTACCTGGCCGACCGCATCGCCGAGCTTGCGGACAAGAGCCTGCTAGCCAATTCGGATGCTCACAGTCTGCCGCGCATCGGCCGGGAGTACAACCTTCTGGAAATGGAAAGTGCCTGCTATGAGGAGCTGTTGATGGCACTACGGCGGCAGGAGAGGCGGGAGGTGGCGGCGAACTTCGGCCTGGATCCGCGCCTGGGCAAATACCACCGTACCTACTGCGAGGCCTGTGGGTATATCGCCACAGGCGACCCACCGGTGCAGATCTGCGAGCGCTGTGGGAGTCGCAACATCACCCGAGGGGTGCTTGACCGCATCGTCCAGATCGCCGACTACGAGGAGCCGCAGCCGCCCTCTCACCGGGGTCCGTACCAGTACCAGGTGCCGCTGCAGTTCGTCCCCGGCGTCGGCACGGTGACGCTCAACCGGCTGATCAACCGCTTCGGCAGCGAGATGGCCGTGCTGCACCAGGCCACTCGTGAAGAGCTGGGGCAGACCGTCGGGCAGAAAACCGCCGACTTGATTATTCAGGCGCGTGAGGGTACACTGCCGCTGCAGGCCGGCGGCGGTGGCAGATACGGCCGGGCCCTCACCGAGAAAGATACCGGTCAGATGAGCCTGCCGGGAGTATCCTAGCCCAACGGGGAGTCACCAAAGCATGAGCCAGCGGATCTGCTATATCGGGGCCGGCAATTTCAGCAACTCTTTCATCTACCCCCAGCTTGCTCAGCATGACGTGGAGCTAGCGGCGGTGTGCGACCTTGTTGAGGAGAAGGCCCAGGCTGCGGCCGCCAAATTCGGCTTCCGCAATGTCTATACTGATTTCGAGAAGATGTGTGATGAGCAGGAGCCAGATGCGGTCTTCTGTATCGGTGGGCCGCAGGTGCATTACGGGGTCGGCATGAAGATCATCGAGCGCGGGCTGCCGCTGTATGTGCAGAAGCCGCCGGCAGCCGACGCCGAGCTGACTGCAGAGATGGCGGCACTGGCCGAGCAGAACCGTAGTGTCTGCCATGTCGGCTTCAACATGCGTTCCTCCGGCGCGGTGATGATGACCAAGCAGTTTCTGGCCGATGCTGACTTCGGCGATCCGACGCTGATGATCTATCGCTACGGTCTGGTCAGCGGTCGCAACTGGCAGCACGCGATCTATGACCAGCACTGCCACGCCGCCGATACTATCCGCTACCTGGTGGGCGAGGTGGCCAGCGTGCACGTCGAGCCGCTTTTGCAGGAAGGTGTGCGCGGCTATGTGGCGGCGATGCGGATGGCAAATGGCGCGCTGGCAACGCTCAACACCACCTCCGAGCAGGACATCCGCGATGAGTTCATCTACTTCGAGGTGACCGGGCGCAGCCAGCATTATGTGATCTCACACGATGGCGACCTCCGCTACCATCGGCCGGGTGCCGCAGATATTTGCCTACGGGCTGGCACCTACTTCCCGGGCCGGCTGCTGGAGCACTTCGGCTATGTCGAGGATGTGCGCAACTTCCTGGCCGCAGCGCGGGGCGAGGAGCCTGACCGCTGTCCGGTGGCTGATACCGTCAAGACAATGGCGCTGGTTGAGGAGATCTACCGACAGTGCCGAGAGAAGGGTGGTCCAGAATGAAGTTCGCTGCGGGAATCCATTCCGTAACCGAGTTTGGCAATGACACGATCCGCTTTTCGGAGGCGCTGGCAATCATCAGCGACTGCGGCTTTGAGCGGGTGATGCTGGTGTCAGTGCCGCAAGGCCCGACGCTGAGCCGAGGACAGACGCCGAATGGGGCGTTCCTCAACCTTGCCACCTCCGACCTCGACCTGGTGGCCGGGCAGTTGCGCCGGGCTGGTCTCGAGATCGAGGTTGTCCATGCCGCCGGTGTTAACGCCAGCAAGCCTGAGGCGATGGATGAGAGCATTGAGTGGCTGCGGGCCATCTGCGAGGCCGGAGTGCAACTGGACTGCCGCTACGTCGGGCACAGTTGCGGAGGGGCCGCCGCCTCGGGGATGAGCACTGCGGACAAGCAAGACGACATCAAGCGGCTGGCCGAGATTGTGGACACGGTCGCCAGCGAGGCGCCGGACATGTATTTCGCCGTAGATGTCCATTGCCGCGGCATCGTGGAAACCGTTGCCGACTGCGAATACTATCTTGAGCAGCTCGCCTCCAGTAATGCCGGTATTCTGCTCAATACCGGCCACCTGACCACCTGCAAGCAGCCGGGGTGGGAGCTGGCGCAGAACTACCCCGACCGCACGCCGATTATCGGCTGGAAAGACCATCTGCCCCCTTCCGAGGAGGGGCGCGCCTTCGATTCCGTTGAACTAGGTACCGGTGACACACCGTTTGAGAAGTACATCGAGGTAATCAAGCTACAAACTACCGACCGCGCGCACTGTATCGCCTTCGAGCATGTCCCCAACGATCAGCGCAAAGAGGCTCTCCGTGCCAGCCGCGAGTACCTCGAGGACCTCTGGGACCGGATCTAGCCACAGGAGGCAGACATGTACAAGCTAAACGCCTACCAAGCCGAGCTGCTGCCGGTCACAACCGAAGGGGCCGAAGAAGTGCAGATCCAGTGGCTGCTGGCTGGGGCCGAGGGCGCGCCTAACTTCGCGATGCGCCGATTCGTCATCGCACCCGGCGGCCATACCCCCTACCACCGGCACGATTGGGAACATGAGGTTTATACCCTGGCCGGCGAAGGCATCATGAACACCGCAGATGGTGAGCAGCCGGTAGCCTGCGGAGACGCGATCTTGATACCCGGCGGCGAGCTGCACAATTTCCACAACACCGGCGACGAGCCGCTGGAGTTTTTGTGTCTGGTACCCAACGGCCCGGCCACCGAGGGGCACTGACAAGTCCTCACGCCCCGCCGTCACGTCTTCCGAGCGCAGGAGGCGGAGCCGGATGACAACTGAACACTGGATACTCCTAGCGCTGACGGCGCTGGTTATCCTCATCTGGTATTGCCTGGAATGGCGCAAGTCGCTGCCACCTGGCCGGGCGCTGGCTCCCGCGCGTAGTGTCGTGAGCTTCGTCCGGCGCACTCCCGCAAGCAACCCCTTGCACATCTTCGCCCTGACCTTTCGTCGCCTGTGGCGCAACCGCAGCCTGGTGATGATACTGCTGGGCCTGTGGCTGGCGTCCTGGGCGCTCAACGCTTTCGTCTTAGAGCCGCTCGTGCATAAGCCTTATCTCGAACAGATAGGGTACAGCGAAGAAGACCTCAAGGAATCGCGCACCGATAAGCCATTCCGAGTGGTGATTCCGGGGCAGGTGGGGCGCTGGGCGCTCGACGCACTGCCCAAGGTACCACAACTGTCGCTCGGTGGTGCCGGCGGCATGGGCACCTCGGCTATCGGCATACTGGTTTTCGGAGTCTTTGCCTGTGGGCTTGTCTATCTGTGGGCGAAGCCACCAGCTTGGCTGCCAGAAAGTGCACGTAAGGCAATTGCCTGGCCGGCACTGCTGACAGTGGCTGGCTTCCTTTCGGCGGCGGGCGTCACTGTGCTAGGTTACGCGTCTATGGCTCGCGGCGAGCTATGGTCCGTACAGACTAGCCACCGCTGGCTCATGCTGCTATGTGGCCTCATGGCACCCTTTTTCAGCGCTGCACTGACCGCACTTCTGTGGCACGCGGTGTACCAGGCCGGCAGTGGAGACAAGTGGGATCTACGCCGCGCAACTGTAGCCGCAATAGACACGTGGCTGCCCGTAGCGTGGCTGGTGTTTGTCATCTATTTGCCTATTACTATCGTGCCCACACTCAGCAGGGCACTTGCTGCTACTCAAGGCGGCCCGCTCAGCGGCATCGGCTATGCCCTGCTCGATGCCACACTGCATCTGTTCACCTTGCCCGGATACCTGAGTATCGCTTTTGTCTTTGTGCCGTGGGTGATCCTTGAGCGAAGATACGATTTTGCCTCCGCTCTCGCAGAGAACTTCCGCATGATGGGTCGCCACTGGCGCAAGCTGGCCGCATTCTTGCCGGGATACATCATCCTCGCGGCGCCCCCGTACGGCCTGCTTTCCCACATCGGCTACGTTCCGCGACCCCCACTGTCTTCTTATAACATCGGCCAGCTGGGGCTCTATGTCTTGCAGATAATCCTGATGTTTACCGTCGTGGTACTCTACACTGAGCTGCGCAAGTCAGAGCACATAGCAAAGGCCCCGCCGCTGGATGCGGCAGGCCCGGATGAATAGAGCATATTGATAGTCCCGCAGCTTACGGGTCTAGGTCACCGGCAGCCTCACCGGCCCTTTCTTTTCGGCGGACAGGTAGGCGGCCTCGAAAATCTCCAGGCTGTCGCGGCCGGCTTGACCAGGGATGCAATTCGGCTCCCCGCTCCGGCAGCAGTCGAAGAAGTGAGACAGCTCCGCCACCAGCCCTTCGACCGGCTCACCCTCGATCGTTTCCTGATTACCCTCGTGATCGGCGAACAGCACTGTGTTGCTGTCTATCAGCTTGACCGAGCCCTTGGTGCCGCCGAGGCCGAACTCGGAGCCGCCTACCGGATAAAGCTGGCTGCTATGCAAAGAGCAGACCGCGCCGTTTTCGGCCCACCAGCTTATGATGATGCTGTCTTCGGTGTCGGTATCATCGAAGCTGCCCCAGTTGACGTGGCCGGTGACTTCCGTGGCCGGCCCGGCCATCCATAGCAGCAGGTCCATCTGGTGGCACGCGGCGGAGTAAAGCCCCCCGACCTTTTCTCTCTCGCGGCGCCAGGCCCCGATGCCGACCGGCGGGCGCCCGCCCATCCGTACCGCCCAGGCCAGCCGCACCTCGCCAAGCCGGCCGTCCTCGGTCATTTTCTGCATCTCGATATAGGCCGGATAGAAGCGCAGTACGTAGCCGATCATGAGCTGCACGCCCGCGGCTTCGGTCGCGGCTAGCATCGCCTCGCAGTCGGCGACGGAGGTGGCCATCGGCTTCTCGCAGAATACATTGAGACCGGCTTCGGCGGTGGCTAGCACGATCTGCTTGTGGGTATAGGTGGGGGTGACGACCAGCACGGCGTCGAGGTCGGCGGTAAGTAGTTGCCGGTAATCGTCGGTGGCGAAGCCGATGTCGAGTTCAGTGGCGAGCTGTTGGGCGCTGGCGAGATTGACATCAGCTACACCGACCAGATTGACGTCGGCAAGGTCATTGACTATACTGGCTTGTCTTTTGCCGAGACCGCCACAACCGACTACACCAACCTTGAGGTTGTCAGACATTATCACACACTCCATGCTCAATGCAGAATTGATGGCTTGTTCAGGCCAAGGGTGTGGCAGCGGAGATTTCCTCGCCGAGCCAAATAGACCTCCTGACTGTGGATAGAGGGAGGTTAGTTGTTCAGCCGTGGGGAAGTAGCGGCAGAGCATGGGTTACGTGAAGTAGGGAGTCTGGACTGTGCGAGTTATTGTGACCGGCGGGGCCGGTTTCATCGCATCACACATCGCCACGGCGCACCTGGCCCGTGGCGATGAGGTGCTGGTTGTTGACAATCTGAGCGCCGGCCGGCGGGAGCACGTGCCGGTCGGCGCGGATTTTGCAGAGCTTGATATCACCGACCTGCCGGCGATGAGCGAGCTCTGGCAACGGTTTCGCCCCGAGGTCGTCAGCCACCATGCCGCGCAGATTGATGTGCGCAAGTCGGTCGCGGACCCGGCCTATGACGCCCACGTCAACATCCTGGGCAGCCTCAATGTGATCAAGAACTGCCTCGAGGCGGGCACCGCCAAGCTCATCTTCGCCTCGACCGGGGGGGCCATCTACGGTGAGCCGGAGCAGCTTCCCGCCACCGAAGATAGCCCGGTCAGGCCGATGTCTCTGTACGGTGTGGCCAAGTATGCGGCGGAGCAGTATCTGGCCGCGTACGGGCGGCTGGAGGGGCTCAACTACACGATCCTCCGCTATGGCAATGTCTATGGCCCGGGGCAGAGGACCGATGGTGAGGCCGGGGTGGTGGCGATATTCGCCGGGCTGATGCTGGAGGGCCGCCAGCCGACCATCTTCGGCCGAGGCGACAAGACCCGCGACTACGTTTACGTTGGGGACGTAGTGGAGGCGAATTTGGCGGCAATCGAGCGCGGCGCTGGTGGGATCTACAACATCGGCACCGGCGTGCAGACCACCGATCAGCAGGTGTTTGAGGAGGTCGCGAGGGCGGCCGGCTATGATGGCGAGCCGCTCTATGCCGACGAGCGCAAGGGGGAGGTCCGTCACATCGCGCTGGATTGTGACCGAGCCCACCGCGAATTGAACTGGCGAGCGGAGACCCAATTCGCGGACGGCATCGCCCAGACCGTTGCCTACGTCCGAGACGGTGATACAGAGCTGTTGTAAATATTTGTATAAGTCTAATGGTAATATCCTATACGCAAACTGGCAGCTAGTATCGAAGTTGGGAGAAATGAGCAAGGCTAACAGCGCACTGGCGATGGTCTTGGAACAGTTCGGCAAGCCGCTGGTGCCCAAGGAGTATCCGATACCGGTCCCGGAGCCGGGAGCGGTACTGGCGCAGGTGACCGCGGCCGGCATCTGCGGCTCCGACCTTGACATCACCGGCGGCCTCGACCCGCGCATCGAGCTGCCGCTGATCGTCGGCCACGAAGGTGTCGGCAGAGTGATGGCTAGCGGCGGCGAGAAGCGGGATATGTTCGGCGAGGTGCTGGAGCCGGGCGACAAGATCGTCTGGCACCGCGCCGTGACCTGTGGCCGCTGCTACTACTGCGCGGTCAAGCGCCAGGCCTCGCTGTGCCCGTACCGCAAGGTGTATGGCATTACCCTGCCCTGCGCCGATCCTCCCCATTTCAACGGCTGCTATGCCGAGGTGCTTTACGTCCGGCCCCAAAGCGAGATCATCAAGCTCCCCGAGGACGTGGACGAGGCGATCCTGGTGTCGGCGACGTGTTCCGGGGCAACCGCGGCACACGGTATGGAGTTGGCGGAGGTCCAGATCGGCGACACCGTGGTGGTGCTGGGGCCGGGGCCGCTGGGGATCTACAGTGCGGCTTTAGCGATGGAGCGCGGCGCCGCGCAGGTGATTATCTTCGGCACCCAACGCGGCGCCCAACGGCTGAAGCTGGCCGCAAGCTTCGGCTGCACGCCTGTGAATATAGATGAGGTTGACGCGGCTGAGCGCAAGCGGATGGTTCTGGACATGACTCACGGCCTCGGTGCGGATGTGGTGATAGACGCGGCCGGGACGAGGCATTCGGTACCTGAGGCTGTTGACCTGGCCGCACGCGGTGGCACCGTATCAATAGTCGGCGTGGCTGTTCCGCAGGGCGAAACGCCGCTGGCGATCTATGAGGACATAGCTGTCAAGAACCTACGGCTGCAGGGCGTATGGGTGTCGGATGCGCGGCACATGTACCAGGCTGTGCAGCTTGCCTTGAGCGGGAAGTACCCGCTGGCCGAGCTGGTAACCCATCGCTTCCCGCTTCAGGAGGGCAATGCGGCACTTGAGGCGCTGAGGCGGCGCGAGGGCATGAAGATCGTATTGATACCGCACTAATGGGAGATGAAACGATTGGCTAAACACGTGGACGTCATCGTGGTGGGCGGGGGTCCGGGCGGATATGTAGCGGCGATACGAGCCGCCCAACTGGGTGCCAAGGTAGCACTGGTACACAACAATGATCTCGGCGGAACCTGCCTCAACCGTGGCTGCATCCCCTCTAAAGCCCTGATTCATTGTGCAGCCCGGATTCAGCAGGCGAGGGCGGCAAAAGCCATCGGCCTCACCTTCGGCGAACCGCAGATTGACTTTGATAAGGTACGAGGCCACGCCAGGCGGACAGTGGACCAGATGGTTAAGGGTATCGTTGGCTTGCTGAAGGCGAACAAGATCGCGGCCACGGGGGGCCGGGGGCGCCTGACCGGGCCGAAGCAGGTGACCGTAGAGGAGAACGGAGAGGTAAAGGGCGTCCTCGAGGCTCCATATATCATCTGGGCGACCGGTTCGCTGCCGGCGCGCCCACCGGTACCGTGCGAGAATGGTGACAACGTCATTACCAGCGACGACGGCGTGACGCTGCCCGGTCCGCCGCAGCAGTTGGCGATAATCGGCGGGGGCGCTCTCGGTTCGGAGTTTGCCTATATTTATTCCCAGATGGGCACACAGGTGCATCTTTTTGAGATGTGCGATCGTATCATCCCCACCGAGGAACCGGAAATCAGCCAGGTGCTGGCCAGCGAGCTGAGCAAATTGGGGGTGCAGATCCACACCTCCTGCAAGTGCTCATGTATCAGCGATTGCAGCGGTGGCAAGCGGGTGGAGTATGAATGCGCCCAGGACACACAGGCTGTTGACGTGGACATGGTTTTGTTGGCGGCAGGGCGGCGTCCTAACATCGCGGATATGGGGCTGGAGGAAGTCGGCGTCGAGACCGACAGATTTGGGGTAATTGTAAATGAAGCTTTGCAGACAAATGTGGAGAGCGTCTATGCCATCGGCGACTGCATCCGCGGGATCGGTCTGGCCCACCAGGCCTCCTGTGAGGGTACCTGTGCCGCCGAGATCGCCCTGGGCATCAGAGACCGGCGCTGCGAGCTGGCTATCCCTATGGCCACCTACACCCATCCGGAGGTAGCCTCCGTCGGCCTGCGTGAGTACGAAGCCAAGGAGGCCGGCCGGCATGTCAAGGTGGGCAGGTTCGACTTCTCGGCCCTGGGCAAAGCTGCCGCCACCCGCTCGCGCGTCGGCTTCGTCAAGGTCATCGCGGACGCCAAGAGCAATCGCGTAATCGGTGCCAGCATCATCGGCGATAGCGCCGCTGACTTGATCGCCCTGCTGGCCGTAGCCGTGCAGAACCGGATGTCAACTCTGGATGTAGCCGAAACCTGCCACGCTCACCCGACGCTGTTTGAGGCGGTGGGCGAGGCCGCTCTGGACGCACTCGGCCGCGCCATTCACATACCCCCGAAATAGAGCGCGGCGGCTGTGCCGGCGTGCCTAATAGAGGTTTTGTAGTCAACCGGTTCATTGTGCCCGACAAAGAGAACCCAAGTTGTCAGGAACGAATGAAAGAGAGGGCGATTTATGTCAATTATCACGGTAAAGCATGACGAAGGCGGGCGGTATATGGCAACTCTTGGCGACTACAGCGTTTTCGCCGGTCAGGCTGAAGACAACCCGGAGAGGAACAACATGCGACCGGGGCAGCTATTCGTTGCCGCCCTCGGCATGTGCACGCTTGGCGACATTCTCCCGTTCTGCGAAAGGCACGACATCCCACCGGAAAGCATCACGGTGGAGCTGGAGGTGGAAAGGAGTGGCAAGCCGGCGCGGGCTAAGAGTGTCAGTGTGATGATCAAGGTCAGCCAAGAGCTGCCGAAGACTTACGAGCAGGCCATCCTCCGTGCCGCCGAGCAGTGCTATGTCCGCCAGAGCATTACTCACGGTGTGGAGGTGAAGCCCTCGATTTCCTCAGGCTAGCAGTGCTTGTTTGGGCCGCAACAGGAGAGGGAGTGGCACCCGTAGCGGATGGGCTGCAGTTGGTATCTAGTGGCCCCCTCCGCGGCTATCGGCGAAAGCCAGTAGCACAGCAGAAGAGAGCAGGCCAACTAGAAGCGGTCTCAGGACCGCGAATGAAAGACTGGCCCTTGAAGGACTGTCCCCCGGGTACAGAAGTGGCGTCGTACCAGCCCGCCAGTCCTGAAAAACTGCGTTCTGAAACCGCTTTTAGCCCGTCGCTTTGCCTGCGCTAGGCCCCGGCGTCATCCAATGCCTCGAAGACATACCGCATGTGTGTATAGGCCGGGCCTCCGCCCATCGTGACACCGATGTAGGCGGCCTCGATTATCTCCTGACGGCTAAGTCCGAGCTGCACGCACTTTTGCGTGTGCAGCAGTATGCACGGTGGGCAGTGTACGGCTACGCCCGCGCCGAGAGCGACAAGTTCCTTAACATTGCACGAAAGGGCGCCATCTTCAATGCATACCCCCAGGAGATCGGTGAAACTTTGATTGAGTTCTGGTACTTCCTTGGCCATCTGTGAGATACTTTTTCTGAGTGCACTAAGTTCCTGTTGAACGGCAGAACGCTCTGTTTTCGGCATCCTTTCTTTCACCTCTCAGATAACAAGCTCCCCTGACCCGACACGAGTCAGGGGTACATGTGCGGACTGGACTGTGACGATCTGCGGCTCACCTCAGCGTCCGAACTTGCCTATCAGTTTCGCTTCGCCAAGTATCTTGCCCTCCATTGCCGCCACCAATTCGGCCTTAGCAGCGCCGGGCGCGAGCTCCAGCTCTTCACTGAGGGCGTACAGGCGGAAGGAGTACCGATGCGCTGCTCCGGGCGGCGGGCACGGGCCGCGGTAGCCGACTGTGGGAAAATCGTTGCGGCCCTGGGTGGCTGTCACCGGCTCACTGAGCGTTTCGTCGGACGGTAGCGCCGGGGGCAGCTCGCGCAGTTCGGCCGGCATTGCGTAGATGACCCAGTGCACCCAGGTTCCCGCCGGCGCATCCGGGTCATCGCATATCAAGGCCAGTTGCGCAGTCCCCTCCGGCGCCTCGCCCCAGCTCAGGGGCGGCGAAACATCCTCGCCCGCGCAGGTGTACTCGCTGGGGATGGTTGCGCCATCCTCAAAGGCGCTGCTCTCAAGTTGCCAGGTCATCGTTTCCTCCTCTGCTGCGGGGGTATCTGCTTGTGTCAATGTCGTGGGCGGCGGCTCGATGGGGACCGCAGAACTCTCTCGCTGCGGCCGACGACATGATGCCAGCGCCACCAGCATAGCCGGCAGCAGGACACTAGCTCCAAGCTTCGGCCATACCCTAGCCCTTTTTCTGAGCTCTGACACCTTGGTCACTTCATTGACAATGCTAGCCTGTTGATCCGCTGCGCTTCAGTATAGTGCAGATCGTCCTGTCAGTGAACCGGGCTGAGACTAGGCCTCAGGCGGCGCCTCGGTGCTCTCTTGGGCCTCGGCATCTGTTGCTTCGTCGCCTTCTTCTTCCTCGACCCAGATACGACCGATACCGCCGCAGTACGAGCATCTGACGGTGGCCCATTGCTTAGTGCTGCGGCCGGCAGCCTTGAGGCAAACGGCGCAACTGCGCCCGCCACTTCGCGTGCAGGTTTTCTGACCACCACAGTGTTCGCATACCACAAGCTTCTTGGCCATATCAATCACTTCCTGTCAAAGGCAAGAGGAGGGAACCTGCCTTCCGAATTGATTACCAATTCCGCGGTTGCTTTTGCAGAGCGTGCAATTCAGGCAGGAGGTCTTCGGGCTGTTGCCCGTACCGGGCGGCATTGAGCGCCCGCTTCCAGACCTCCAGGGCGCCGGTCGGAGTTTGCCAGACCCGTGCCCCCTCCTGAGTACTCAACTCCAGGGCGGAAGCGATGTTGCCCATCGTGCCGGCCGCGATGGGGGGCAACAGCGACACCGCCTGCCGGGCTTGCTCCAGCATATCATCCAACTCCGGCGGGATGTCTGCCTCAGGCTCTTCAGCCTCGGTGAGTGCCGCGCCCTCGATCATCGCTCGCAGGGCGGCCACCGCCTGCTCCGACTCATGGGCCGGCCCGCTTGCCTCCAGAACCGCCGCCTGCCAGGTATGCCCATCGTGGTCCCCGGTGCTGCCTACGGCTACCAGATAATGATTGCGCCTCGGTCCCAGCGTCGCTTCGCCTGCGACCACCGTCTGCAGAGTTTCGGCATCGCCGGCGGTGATGAGGCCCTTCAGAGCTTCAGGCTGCGACTGCTCAATGACCTGTGCCTCCTGCAACGAAACACGTGTCTGCCGGTTCCAGTATTCTGCGATGAATTGCGCCGGTGCCAGCCGCGAGAGGAGTAGATACGGCTGGCTGCTGAGGTCGGGCGAGTAGCGGTCCAGGCGCTTCCAGCCGACGGCCTGCAGTAATGTGGTCAACTGGCGGAACAGCGGCACCAGGGGCTGCTGCCAGCTAATGTAGAGCCTGCGGGGGCCGGGATCGGCTGCCTCTATCGAAATCGTCCACAGGCCATGGTTCGGTTCGACCCGACCGCGCGCCAGCCAGCCCTCCGGCACCGCCACCGACAGCGCCGGGTAGTCCGGCACCTGCCAGCGGTAACACGGCGGCGCTTGCAGCCAATCCCCGACCGGCACCTCTTCAGCTCTGACCGAGGCAAGCATTCTCAGCAGCAGCGGCCAGTCGCGTGCGGCGCGATCCGGCACCACGTAGAAGCCGGCCAGCAAAGCCGCCTCGCCGGCCATGCTGCAACTGCCCAGCACCTGGACTTGTCCGGAGGCGGTTCGGCCGGTGCCGGAAAACACTACCGCTGAGCCGCTACCCGCTGCGGGCGTACTGCACGGCCGGAAGTCGAAGTCCTGGCCGGCGGATAGCTCCCACTGCTGCAGGGCGGTGCGGGCCACCTCCGCAGCCGTCATTGTACCACGCGGGCAGACCAGGGGCCATACCACCAACCCGATCGCCCTGCTTGCCACGCCCCGGGGGTGTATCAGCCACTTTCCCTCAACCAGTTCGATTTCGTAGTCGCGAGGCGCCTTGAGCTGCAGGTACTGGTCCGAGAGCAGGTAAAGCTCCTCAGCACCCGCTGCCGGCGCTGGTGGAGTCACATCGGCATCATAGCGCGGCCCGACCACCGGCAGGGCCGGTCCTAGGGTCGGCTCATCCGGCTGGCTGATATTGTTGTCGCGGGGCTCGGGCCGTCCCCTATTATCGTCGCGCGGCTCGGGCTTCCAGCCCGAGTCAACTTGCCCAGGTCGAGCAGTAATCCGCAGATTCCGCGCAACCGGAGCAAGATACCGCGAGATGGTGATGTCGAGTTGCTGGGGCACGGCGAAGGTGCCAAGCACATAGTAGCGCCCCTTGCAGGCAAAGGCCGCGAACACGCAAGCCACCTTGTGGTTGCCGGCGGTCTGCACCTCACCGATTATCTGTAAGCCCGCCAGGCCGTCGGCGGTGGAGAACTCGGCCTGCTCGCGCCGCGTGTAGGGATAATCCCGGCGGATCGCGGCTTCATGGGCCAGGGCGGCCGCTTCGGCCGTTTCCGCCGCGCCTTCCGGCATCGCCCATATCACCAGCTCCAGCGGCCAGGCGCGCGCATCGGGCGGGTATAGCACCAGCCCCGCATCACCATAGCTATTGTCGGCGCGCCAGCCTTCCGGCACCGCAATCGTGCAGCGGCCTTCCAGCAGGCTGATTTCCTCAGCACCAGCCGGGGTGCAGCCGCACCAGATAGCGACCGCTGCGGTCGCGCAAAGCAGAATGTGGAACCGACCGCGCATTCTCCGACAAGCCTCAGTAGTTGATCTCAAAATCGTCACTGTGCCAGTTTCCTGTCTCCCGGGGCATATTCCTGCAACGGCAAAACCGAGGGGGCCTATCTTGCGACAGGCCCCCGTATCTTCGCAGCTAGCCTATGCCGAGACGGTCAAGCGACGCCCGCCTGGCCTCACTCGACCTCGAGGCCCATGATGTAGTCCTGCAATTGCTTCTGCTTCGCGGTCAAGTCGGCCTTGAGCTTTTTAATCTCGGCCTGGATGGTCTCGAACTCCTTCTCCTGGGCCGCGAACTTCTGCACGTAGCTCTTGTAGAGCTCAGACTCATGGTCCAACTGCTCCATGTTCTGGCGGATGCGCGCTTGTTCCTCGCCTATCTCCTCGAGACGGTCTTCGTGCTCATCAATCTGCTGTTGAATACCGGCGATAGCGGTCTTCATCTCCAGGATCTTCTGCAGGGCCGCTTTCATCTCGTTGCTGATCTTGGGCGCCCGGACGAAGACGGCGACCCGGTCAGCATTGGCATCGGTCAGCGCCACCGTGTGGCTCATGGGCAGCTCCTCGCTGACTGTGAGCTTGGCCGATTTGCCGGCCTCAACCGGCACTTCGAAGCGATAGACGTCGGCGGTGCGCTCGGCGGCCTGCTTCGGTGCGACGAGCTTCCAGCCGTCTCGCAGCGGGTGTTCGACGATCACGGTGCGCGCCTCGGCGCCGACATTCTTCAGCGTATAGGTTTGCTCGCTGACCTGCTTGCTGGTAACGGTCAGCACCCCATGCGAGATCTTGAGGGCGAGAGAGGTCTGGTCGGGCCTTGATTCGCTTTCTGAGTCCACCCGCACGGCCAGGTCCACCGCGTAGGACAACAGCCGCTCGTCGCCCGGCGGCACATCGTTGATTAAGGCATCACCGGCATACACGCCCCCGTCGAATACCGTAATCGGCCCGCCCATCAGATGCAGGCTCGTGCTATTCTTGACCTTGAGGCCGTTGAGGGGATGCTTCGAGTTCACGGAGGCATTGTAGATGGACACCTTCTGGCCCGCGATGTCCTGGTTGATGATGGGGATCATCGCCGACTGCTGGCGGGCGATGGACACCGGCTGGTCAATGGCGTACTGGAACAGCTCACCGACTTTGCCGGCCCCGACGGCAGCCTCGACGCCCGCCTCGGCCAGTCCGCCTCGGCCCAGCATGGCGTAGGCCAACTCCGCACCCGCCGCACGGTCGGCAGCCGCCTCTGCTCTGCGCGCGCCTGCCGTTCCGGGCGCTGGTGGTGCCGGCGCCATGGCCACAGGTTTGGCGGGCTCTTTGCTTTCGAAAGCGCCCTCATACATCTGCGGCCGCGTGGTCGCGGCGATCTGCGGCTCGACCACGGGTCGGTCCACGTAGAGCGGCTCATAGAGGTTCTCGATGAAGCTAATCGGCTGGCCCGACACCAGCGCCAGACTGACGCCTTTCCAGTCGTCATCGGTGGTGTTCTCGACGATGGCCCAGCCCTGGATGAACAGCTTGTCGCCGCCGGCCAGCAGCCGGTAGCTGGTCTTCCAGACCGGTGTTTCCAGCAGGTAGCCGACTCGCACCTGGCGGCTGCCCTGGCCTAAGAACGATACGCTGACAGTGCGCTTGTCCAGATCCCGGGAGGCGGCGATGGCGGCAAGGGCCTTCTGCAGGTCGCTGCTCAGCTTCTCCTCGGTCAGGGTCACCGACTTCATGTGCCAGACCGGCACCTGCACGATGCCTTTATCAGTAAGCAGGTTGAGCACTTCGTAGGTGACTACGTTTTCGCCGACGGATTTCTCCTGCTCCTCGACGCCCATGATGGTGCCGGCGACGGGGCCGTCGGCGGTAACGATACTGACCTTCGCCCCCAGCAGGCTGTAGAGCAATTCGGCCAGGGACTCGTTGCCCACAACATCCACGGCGAACGATCTCAAAGTATGGCTCAACGGGTCCTGCGGCGCGTAGGTAACCGGGCCGATCTTGCCGCCGCTGAGGTCCTGCAGGGTCATGGACTTGAGCAAGTCGTTGATCTGGTCAACGCGGAAGGACAGGTCCACGCTGCAGTTGCCCTGGATGGTCCCGGCGCGTTGGAAATGGCCGACGCCGCTGGAGAACAGCACCACCTGGCTAATCGGCAATTCCGCCGCGAAGCTGCTGACCGCCACTAGGGCCAGTACCACTGCTACGGGAACAACGGATCTGATTCTCATCATTTTAGCCTCCATAGTACTGCGCTTGATTGCATGTCGTGGGGTCGCCCGCATAGCCGGGGAGTATCTGCCCCCATCGTCGGCCGCTGCCGGCCGAAACCTGCCTGGCTGCGATTCCCGGTTGACACCTCACGCCCTTTGACGATGCGCGGGCAGTTGCTGTTCCAGTTCGCCACCATATCTCGCTAGCCCAAATAAGAACGCGTAGCTCGGCCTCGGCGTGGTGTCCGTTCTACCACGCTGAGGTGAGAATGCGCCAGGATTCTCAGCTTCCAGCCCGAGGTCGTTACCCCATCCTGCAAATCGCCGATTCTACTCACGAGTAATCCAGGCTAGCCGTGGCGGTCTATCAGCATCAGGGGTTGCTCGGCGTCCACCTGCTGCCGGTCCTCGACTAGTACCCCAATTATCTTGCCGCGGATCGGGCTGGTGACATCGTGGTAGAGCTTCATGGCCTCGACCAGGCCGACGGTATCGCCGATCTCGACCAGATCGCCAACGTCGGCAAAGGGCTTGACATCGGGCGAGGGGGCGTGGTAGAAGGTGCCGGCAATGGGGGACAGCAGGGGCATGACATGGTCCGGCAACTGCTCCGGATCAGTGGTGGCCGGCGGTGCCTCGGTGAGCGGCGCGCAGCCGACAACTAGCTGCTGCGGCGTCGGCGCTTTGACCGCAACGGCGAAGTCACCGGTCTCGACCTCGATCTCGGCCAACTGCTCCGCTTCGAGCAGACCCAAGAGCCACCCGATGTCGTCGTCTGAGAACCCGTCCATAGCAGTTTGGTTCCTATTGGGCAGCGGCAGTAAGTGGCTTGACCCTCACTAGTGGCAACGGGTATTTGCCCGTCGTCAGTGAGCAGGCTGTGCAGCTTGCGGTAGTTGGTCGGTAGCGGGGACATGACCTGAACTGACTCGGGCCGGAGCCACTGCCGTTGCTTTGTGGAGGGGCCGTTTCGAACGTCGCACGCTGTTTGTCCGACGTGAGGCCGGCCCACGCAGAACGGTATCCTGGCGAGCTTTACAGAGCCACACAGCTAACGGCAACGGCTGGGCCAGCCTTGTGAGCTTTGCACAGCAAAGCCCACTGCGACAGGCCCCTCCATTGCAGCCAACCAAGCCACACTGTCACCCTAGGGCTTCACGTACCCAAGGTTCGCATGACTACAGTGGAAGCCCGAGCCCCGCGACTGTTGCTGGATGTGTGGTAGTTTGCTGGTAGCGGGGGAGGGATTTGAACCCCCGACGACGCGGGTATGAGCCGCGCGCTCTGACCGTCTGAGCTACCCCGCCACCCATCACCTGATAGCGCTTACCGGGAGCTGAACCGCTTCTTCTTGCGGGCCTTCTTCGCCTTGCGCCGCTCTTCGGCCTTGCGGGCCTCGACCTCGCGCCGGACCTGCTCTGCCATTGACTCTTCCAGTTCGCGTAGCGAGGTGTCGTCAAACTGGGCGAGCTTTTCATAATCTACTTTGGGCATGCTCTCAAGCCTCCAAGGACAGTCACTATACAAGAAGCCCTACGCCAAGTCAATAGCGGGGTGCCGGTACTCGTGAGCTAGTACCATACATGGGTTACAGTTGAGCAGTGGTTGTGCCGTTGTCGTAGCCGTGCCCTGCCAGGCCCTTCGAGACATTCATTGAATTGTTGGGACGGAGTTGCATTTGGGACGCTGAAGCAAGGGCCGACGCAGCATGGCAGTTGGTGCAAGCCGGCCGCTCTTGCCTCCCCAACTGCCAAAGAACCTGGAGGGCAGGCATCCCTGCCTGTCGCGGCTTTTGGCAACGGCATGGACAGGCAGGGATGCCTGTCCTCCAGGAAGGCGTTGTTTATGGCGGCCTGATAGGAGTCCATCGCCGGCTGCGTTTCCTTCCTAATCAGTAAAGAAATGTCTAGAGGGCCTCGGCTACGCCATGCTGTTTTTTTGGAACATAATCTGGCCGGAACTGTTAGTAATAACGGGAAGGTATATTGCGTAAGCCTTCTTGACGGTTGGGTGTGCTGTGAATATAATGCCGATGACCCGAACTCATACGCTACACATCTGCAAGGGGTCATGTAGATTCGGGGAGGTGATGCCGTAGGGTTGAGGAATAGTAGCGGGGGATAGCAATAATCACTGATCAGTAGCAGCAATGTTTTAGACGCAAAAAAACTTGGGAACAAGAAGGTATGTAAGGGTCGTAACGCGAAGTATGCCGTACTCGTACTAGAACGGGAGACGTTTATCAGTCCCCAAAACATCATTTGGAAGTAGGGAGGTCGAAATGAGGAAGAAAGGCTTCACGCTCATTGAGCTATTGGTGGTGATAGCCATCATAGCGATCCTGGCCGCCATTCTCTTCCCGGTATTTGCCCGGGCGCGTGAGAAGGCTC
>Ga0180432_10000990_pt1 | contig 45566 bp, 37 predicted proteins | sample SS_ome_10_FD_132414 | JGI IMG/M metagenome (GOLD analysis project Ga0180432, IMG submission 132414) | Hypersaline lake sediment archaeal communities from the Salton Sea, California, USA - SS_1_MS_2 metaG | ecosystem: Environmental > Aquatic > Non-marine Saline and Alkaline > Hypersaline >...
CCCAGCCCCTGGTACCGCAGCCATAAACAACTACAATGTCCCGAAACAACCAACCAAACCACCACACTCAATTGTTGCTTATTCTGACCCGCCGAGATTCCAGTTCACGGTGAACCATTACAAAACGGCCGGACGCAAAACCGGTACCGCCCGGGATGGCAAGTGGTTTAACAATATCTTCGTTCGACGGGGGCTCGACCGGGTGAAAACGGCTCAAGGCTATGAATCGGATTACAACGTCTTTCTCGAAGGGGCGAAGAAAAGCTCCTTCGGCGACGACAACAGCGTGGTCGCCTCCGATGTCACCGGGCTTGCCGTCAAAGACCATCGCCTGGGAGCCGCGATCACGTTTTCGATCGGCGACGCGCCGCTGCGCGTGAACGGGCCGCGAGTCAACGCTCAACTGGTTGGTGTCTTTCCGACCGTCGGGCAGACTATTGAGGACCGTGACGGCAATCCGATCTCGATCGATACCGATATAAACGGGAAGAGGTTTGCGAGTCCAATCCCCGGTCCGCTTGCAAACCTCCGGCGGGGGGAAAACGCGATCACCTGGTCCGTGAGGAAGCAGTCGTTGAAAATGTCGCCAACTGGTGAAAGGGAGTAAACCACGGTTTCTTGACCGGCTGCCGATCTGCCGTGAATTGACACGCTCTGCTTAGCGAATAGCCGGGGCGCAACGCGCCGCGGCTGCGGTGGTGTAGGGTTGGCAACCAAGCCCTTTCCCTGCATCCCGGGCTTCTGGTATCATAGCCGCATGTTCCAGTTGAGCCTTCAAGGCGGAGAGGAGAAGCAGGAATGGTGAAGCATGTTGCTCTTGTGCTGGTGTTGGTCGGGCTAAGCGTTAGTGTCGTGCATTCAGGGGAGCCGGCGGCCGATGAGCCGTTGTTCTGGGTCGGGGTCTGTGCCCATTTCGGGCAGAACAAGGGGATTCCCGAGCGGAACCTGGAGATGATGAAGGCGGCCGGTATCAACTCGTTGCGGGATGAGTTGAGCTGGGGCGGGACGGAACGGAAACGTGGCGAGTACGCGATTGCCCCGGACAAGAACGCCACGTTTCGCCGGGCGGCCGAGTTGGGAATCCGGCCGATGCTGATCTTCGACTATGCGAATCGTCTTTACGACAAAGGCGATCGCCCACGGTCGCCCGAGGCCTTGGAGGGCTACACCCGCTACGCCGAGTTCCTGGTCCGCCACTTCGGTACAGACGTCCCGCTCTATGAAGTGTGGAACGAATACGACATCCCGATCGGCATGCCGCAAGAGTTCCGCAAGGGCGGATCACCGGAAGACTATGTGAAGATGCTCAAGCACGTCTACCCGCGAGTGAAGAAGCTGGCGCCAAAGGTAACGGTCGTCGGCGGGGCCCCAACGCCCGGTGGTGTGGGCCGTGGGTGGCTCGAGCAGATTGTCAAGCTCGGGGCACTCGACTATTGCGACGTGCTCTCGATCCACACGTACAACTACAGCAATAAGCCCCAAGCCCGTACGCCGGAAGCGTGGCACGCCTGGATGCAGCAAGTGCAAGCGATGCTGCGGAAGTACAACAAGGGCCGCGACGTGCCGTTGTTCGTAACCGAGATGGGCTGGCCCACGCACGTCGGCAAGCCGAACGGCACGTCGCCCGAGCGGTCGGCGTCGTACCTGGGGCGGCTCTATCTGCTCGCCCGGACCCTGCCCTCCCTGCGCGGCATCTGGTGGTACGACTACCAGGACGACGGCTGGAACGCCGAGTACAACGAGGATAACTTCGGGATCGTCCGCCCCGACCTTTCGGCGAAGCCGTCGTACTACGTGATGGCCGACGTGGCCGACCTCTGCAAACGGGGCGAGTGCCTGGGACGGGTGAAGACGGCAGATACGGCGCTTTGGATTCTTCGTTTTCGGCTCGACGGCGAAGAGCTTTGGGCCGTCTGGTCGGGCGACGATCGGCCGCACCAGATATTGCTCGAGACAGTGGCCCTCGACGATGCGCTGGTGCTGGACAAGCTCGGCCACCCGTCGATCCGTCGCGGCTGGGGCTATCGCCCTTGGGCGTCGAAGGGCCACGGTAGCGAGCTGGTTCCGAACCGGATGTCGCTGATCGTCGACGACCGGCCGCATCTGCTTCGCGGCCGCATGGATGCCGTGCGGTTAGTTGGCGCTACCGACAAGATCGGGGCCGTGGCGGAGAAGACGGCAGGTAAGTAAAGGTCCCAGCGGCCCCGGCCGCCGCCGGGTAACTCTCCTCTTCGCCGTACATTCTTGAAGAAGGGTGCCGGCGCCGGCATTGCCACTGGATGGACCATCGCCGGGACGAAGGCTTCCGGCCGAGTCGTCGGCGCCAACAACACGATCCGCATGGGCGTGCCAGGCCGGAAAGGACGTCTACGTCGAGAGGCCGTGTAGCCACAACGTGTTCGAGGGCCCCCAGCCGCTAACCCTAATACTGCCACGCGATGCCCAGGTTCAAACCTTGGGCCCAGTAATCGGTCGTTCTCAACAGGAACGCGGCGGCGGGAACCTGGTCGAGCTGATCGCCCGCTCGCGCCAACATGCTCCAGTAAAGGAACGTGTAGCCGACAGTCGCCCGCAGCCGAGGCGCCAGATCGTAACCCACCGTCACCCCCAACTCGGGAACCATCGCGAATTCGTCGAAGCTGAAGTCGGCGCCTCCCGGCTCGATGTGGACGGCGATGTTGGTGTTGCCCAAGGCAAGCTTCATCTGCATGTCGAGCGTCCAGCGGTATCGGCGGAGCCGGCCGGCAAACCCCAGCTCGAATCCGTTGAACAGATTCCGCGTGTTGATGCGAGCTACGTCCAACCCTTGCACATTAGCCAGGAAATCGTCCTTCAACTGAAGGCCGCGATAACCCAGCACGATGTCCAGGCGATGGTAGCCGTTGGTAATCAATGCCCGCCGGAAGAGACCCTCGACTCCCTGAAAACTGCTCGCCGCGTCGATCGTCGCGTTGCCGTTGATATAGCGGTCGGCTTGGGTATCCAGCGTCAGATAGCTCCCTTCGATCCCACTCCATCGGCACGGATCGAACCAGTGGCCCAGCGTGAACTGCACCCCGGAACGCGAGCCGTCGTTCATGTGAATTCCGCCGTCGGCAACGCCTGCCCACGGTGTGAGCGTGCTGCCCCGGGTCCACCACAAGAGATATTCTCCGCGAAAGTAGACGTGCTGCCACCAAATCGGGCGACACGGATAACCGCGATCGGAGGCGGGCGAGTTCCAGTAGGCCTCCATGGCCCGCTGCGGCGAAACAACACCCCCCGGATCGACCATTGGCCCTTCCTCCTCATAAATGATCGGGCCTTCCCCACCATAGAGGATAGGACCTTCTCCATAGGCCGTCGCACCCGGATCGCCCCCTGGGGTTGCGCCTTCAATTTCGTAGCTTGCCTGTCGCACGGCCCCTTGATTGGCCCTCGGCCGAGCCGGAATGAGACGGCTGCGATCGGGCCAAACGGGCCGGCCTTTGTCCGTCCCGTGCAGCGGCACATGGGAGACGGTCCCGGGGCGTCGTCGTTCCAGATGCCGCCTGTTCGGCTGATCGGTGAACTGTTGCGGGACACCCGGCGGAAGCTGCCAGGACGGGACTTCAGCCACCACGGGTAATGCCCACAACAGGGCGAGAACGACGGGAAATAGGGCAGTTGCAGCCGGTCTGCCAACCGCAGAATGGGATAGTTTGCGATCTGGTGTCATGGACAGAACTCGAAGGCATGGTATGCCCCCCCGAGGTCCGTGGCATAGCCTGTTGCCAATATATCGGCCGCAGATCGACTAATCCTTAAAGTTTCTTCGACCGGAAAAGTCCCCGTAAACTACCCATTCATCCGACGCTTGCACGGGGGAACCACCATGGAAGGACCTGGAACGGGCGTTGAGCAAGGTATGACGGGAGGGGGGTAGGGGCTGGTGTGGCACGACACGGAGTGCCGTGCCACACTGACAATCTCAGGAGCACACCTGCTACTTTCCCCCGCCGCCCAACACCCGCACCCGGCTCGGGTCGTTCTTCCAGCCATACCGTTTGGAGAATTCCTCCGGCGTCAGCGTTTCCTGGGACCGTAGGATGGGCTTCCAAGCCCGTCCCGTTCGGTTCGGAACGCACCCGAAAGTCCGGCCTGCAACTTCACCATTGGTGAAACCAAGAAACAGACAACGAGAAGCCGTTTTGTGCCGGAGTGGACGGGCTTGGAAGCCCATCCTACGGTGGAGTGGACGGGCTTGGAAGCCCATCCTACGCCCTCACTCCCCCCCGCCCAACAACCCCACCCGGCTTGGGTCGTTCTTCCAGCCGTAACGCTTGGCGAATTCCTCGGGGATGAGGGTTTCCTGGCCTTGGTCGGTTTGGACGATGTAGACGAGCATTGGTTCGGCCATGGGGGTGGCTTTGTAGTGGCCGTCCGGTGTGAGCATTAGGGCTTGGTTCTCACGGAGGGCTACTAGAGTCCCGTGTGGTTTTCCATCTTCAACTTGCAGGAGTTGAATGGCGTTGGCCACTGGAAAAGCAACAAGCTTCCTGTCGGGAGTAAGGGAGCAATCTGCGGTAGGCACCACAGCCCCATGCCTCTTGGGTCCGCTTACAGGATCGAGGAAGGTCATTTTCCCGTGAGAATCCAGGAATATGACTTCTTGGCCATCCTGCGACCACCTTAGAAACTGCGCGTCTCCGGGCTTCGTCTTCACTTTGTAAGACCTATGGTTTGATTCACCACGAAAAACTTGAATAACGCCTTCGTAACGACGCTGGTCATCCTTCGCAAAAGCCGAAAGCGAATGGGCAAATAGCAAAGCAAATGCTTCCCCATCGGGGCTCCACGCACCAGCAGTCAGTTTGAAGCCTCTCAGATCCTCGAGGACTTGCACCTCTTTGCCAGATTCGACATCCCAGATCGTTCCAGTGCCATAATTCTTTCCAAGCAAGAGCTTCTTGCCATCTGGTGACCACGCATAGAGGTAATAGTAACCAGAGTTCTCAATAGAATGTAGCAACTGCCACGAGTGAGAATCCCAGACATGCAGATTGTCTCGGACGGCAATGAACGCCAGTTTCTCACCTTGTGGAGACCACGCAACTGAGCTTCTGCCGGAAGGACGTTGTTCTTTCAGAGCGACTCCCATCGTCTGCGGTCTGATGTTCCACACAGTTGAACTGCCGCTGAGGTTCTTCTCCGACACGCCGCTGATGACTCTCCCACCGTCAGGCGACCACGCTAGATATTGCTCCCGTCTGGGAGGTTCTGGGAGCGTGCGATACCATTCACTGCGACCATCCGTGCCTCTCCAAATCCCGGCCCCACCACGCCATTGAGTTCCGAGTTGACAGTTGGGTAGCCAAGTTGGGTTGGCAAGAGGCTCGTGCCCGTGTAGTGTCTGCCCGAGCGTTCCGGACGAGATTCGCCAAATCTGGATGGAATTGTCCTGAAGACTGCATGAGGCGGCCGTGCGATCATGAGACAGGTCCAAGATGACCGGCCCTGGGATCTTATGTGCTTTCTTGATGTCGCGCGTCGCAAGATCAACGAGCACCAAATTCCATCCGTAAGACTCAACCCAACACGCCAATCCTCGATTGTCGGGTAGCCAGTGAACACCTTTGACGCTGCAAAGGTGCCAGGGGAACTCCCAAGTTCCTTCTTGCTTGTTCTTGCCCACGTCCCATAGAAGAAGTCCCGATGGACTTGCTGCTACTGCTATCATGTTTCCCTCAGACGACCAAGCCATATCGACAATGGCACCTTTCGACGCATTCTCGATGATGCTTATCAACTCACCAGAATCGCTCTTCCATAATCTCACGGTGCCGTCGCTGCTGCCGGACGCTACTAGATTCGCGGCGGGGGACCAAGAGACTTGGGTTACCGGTTTCTCGTGTCCCTCCAGAGCATGGATCTGCTTTCCCGTTGATGCATCCCAGACTTGGACCGCCTTGTCCTTGCTTCCAGTCACCAACTGTTTGCTGTCGGGTGACCATGCCATTGTAAGGACGGTATCTTGATCCCGTTCGAGCGAGGCTTCCAGTCTGCCCGATTCGGTGTTCCAAAGTCGTATGATCTTGTCAGTTCGGGTTGCCAGAGTCTTTCCGGCAGGCGACCACATCACTTCGGCCACAGCGTCTTCGTGATCTCTCAGTACGTGGAAACATCTGCCAGATGCTACGTCCCAAAGTCGAGCTGTCGCATCATCACTGCCGGTGGCCAGGGTTTTGCCGTCAGGCGACCATGAAACTGTCTGAATTATCCCCTGATGACCAAGCATGATGCGAACCAATCTCCCTGATTTAGGATCCCAGATACGTAGTATCCCGTCGTCGCCAGCAGCCGCCAGAAGTTTGTCGTCGGGGCTGAACTTCAGAGCACGAATCATTGCACGGGATCCGCGGGTCTCGATCGTCCAGGATTGGACGCCCTTGAGCTTGGCGGGTCGCGCCACCAGAGCGAATCGGCTTATCGGTTCCCCTGTTAGCAGCGTCTTGCCTGGCTCCGGCTGCTTCGGCCCGCCAGGCCGCTTGAGCGTTACGCGGACTGTTTCCTTGCCGCCACGTTTGACGATGACGGAGTCCTGATCGATCTGAAATCGTTCGTCGCCTCCCTTCATCTCAACATCGTATGTGCCGGATTTCAGGGCGATCTTCCAGCCGGACTCCGCGTTGACGACCTCAACCTCTTCCCCGTTTTGCAGAACAGCGACCTGGACGTTCGGATCATCGCACTCGACGACCAACGTCCCGTACCGGTTTGTCAGCGTAAGGATCACCCCCAGCGCCACAACGCCTGCCAACACAGCACCAACAGCAACCCACTTCCATCGCCCCCGCTTCCCGACCGGTTTCGGGGCCGATATGTGAGGCTCCGTGCCAGCAATCGCCGACGAACGGTCCTCGGTGCTGATCTCCGACAGAGAATCCTCATCGGGCGATATGATCCTTGCGGCCTGCTTCAACATTCCGGGAAGGTCGCAACCGGCGGCGAAGGGTTCCAAGACCGTGGCGACCTCGGCCGGGGTGGCGAAACGCTCGGCGGGGTCTTTGGATAGCATCTTGTCGATCACGGCGACCAGCTCGTCCGGCAGGTCCATTCGGATGCGACCAATCGGCGGCGGCTGATCCTTGACGTGACCGGTTTGCTTGTCGAAAGCCGTCTTGTAGTCAGGGCCGCTGAAGGGTGGGCGGCCGGCCAGAAGTTTGTAGAACGTGCAGCCCAGCGCGTAGATGTCGGCTCGGATGTCGACCGTGTGCGTGTCGGCGATCTGCTCCGGGGCCATGTAGTCGGGCGTGCCCATTGTTTGACCGGCGGCGGTGACCTCGCGGCCGGCCGGTGCGTCTTCCGCCTGGAACCGGGCAAGGCCGAGGTCCAGCAGCTTGATTTGCCCCCCGCTGGTGATCATCAGGTTCGACGGCTTGACGTCGCGATGGACCAGCCCGTGCTCGTGGGCACACTGGAGTGCGAGTGCCGCTTGCCGGGTCATTTCGCAGGCGTCGGCCACCGGCATCGGGCCGATACACCGAACCAACTCGTTGAGGTCCTGCCCGTCGACGTATTCCATCACCAGGAAGTGCTGGCCGTCGATTTCCCGGGCGTCGTGGGCCTGGACGATGTTGGGATGGGAGAGGCGGCCGACGGCCTTCATCTCGCGCTCGAAACGTGCGACGGCGTGCTCGCTGTCGATGCGTCCTTTCGGAAGGACTTTTAGTGCGACGACGCGGTCGAGCTTGGTGTGCAGGGCCTTGTAGACCGCGCCCATGCCGCCCTCGCCGAGCTTTTCCAATAGCCGGTACTCGCCGAGCGTGCCCAAGTCCGGCACGCTCGCATCGGTCTCGCCATCCGGGCGCAACCGGTTCTTGAGTTCCACCACGTTGGCCAGCGCCGCATGGAACTCGGGCTCGCCGGCGTACTCGTCGACCGGGGGCGGTTGGCGGATCCGGTCGATGAGGCTGTCGGCCATCGTCTCCAATTCCTGGACCGTGGCCTCGCACTCCGGGCAGGTCTCGACGTGTTCGGCCAGCGGCTCGATTTCCTCGTCGGGCAACCCGCCAAACACCAAAGCAGAGAGTTGTTCGCGACGGGGATGGGCGGCGGCGTTCATGGCTCGGGTCCTTGTGGCGGGCGTGTCGGTTCCCCCATGCGGGGGAGCAGTGTTCTTCCTCTACTATAAGAACGACGGCGCGCAACACGACTTTCAAGAGACGCGGGGAATCGCGGTTTCCAGCGAGCTACTGGAGCTCTTGCCGCAGGCGCGACAGCACGCGGCACTTGGCTTGACGGACGGCCGCTTTGCTCATGTCGAGATCCTCGGCGATCTCCGTCGATGTCTGCCCCAGCACCGTCATTCGCCAGAAGCACTGCCAGGTTGATTCCTCGAACTCGTTGCGGACGGCTTCCATCGCCCGATGGGTCAATCCCGCCTCGGCGTGGTCATCCGGGGAAGAATCGACCGTGGAAGGTGCGTCGTCGGGCACCTGGGCGAGCTGCTGCTGGGCGTCGGTGCCCCCGACTGCGCCGGGGCGGCGTTGCCGGGCACGGAAGTGGTCGCGAATCTTGTTCAGCGTGATGGTCAACAGCCAACTGCGGAAGCTGTCGCCCGGTTGCTCACGGTGGAAGCCGGCCACACCGCCGGCCACGGCACGAAAGGTCTCTTGGACAATGTCGGCTGCGTCGGCCGACTGCAACCCCCGCCGGCGACACCACCGATAGACCAACGGCCCGTAGAGCCGGGCCAGCCGGTCCCAGGCCTCCGGCTCAGAGTCCTTCACGCGCTGAAGCAGCGTCGAGGAGATGGAGCTGGGTTCCGGATCGGCCCGGTTGTCGGTGAGCGAGGGGTCCACGATGATTTCCCCAAAACAGGTGGGCAAGAACACCCTCGATTCTCGGCAGGACCGGCCGTTTTGTCAAGCAGTCCGTCATACTTCCAGAAATTCCTCGATCGCCTCGCGCATCACGTCGAGGTCCGGGGCGACGCCGGTCCATCTGTTGAAGGCCAGCGCAACCTGATCGATGTACATGGTCAACCCGTCGACCGTTTGACAGCCCCGCTCTTTCGCCTCGCGCAGCAGCCTTGTCTGCGGCGGGTCGGTCGTCATGTCGGCGACGATCATCTCGGGCCGGAGCGTGTCGAGATCAACCGGCACCCGGGCGTCGGCGTCCTTATGGCCGATCGACGTGGCGTTGATGAGCAGCTCGGTCTCGGGGGGGACTTCATAGTCGCCCTACCAGACGACGGTCGTCACCGGCATCCGGAATCGTTCGTCGAGCAACCTGGCCAGGTCGTTGGCGTGCTGTTCGGTCCGATTGACGATCGTGACGTGTTCGACGCCGATGGTGGTCAGCTCGACGGCGGCGGCCCGGCCCGCCTTGCCGGCGCCGAGCAGGACCACGCGCTTTCCTTTCACGTCGGTCAGCCGGCCCAGCGCGGTCGACAACCCTTTGCCTTCGCAACTGTCACCGACCAGCTCGCCTTCTTCGCGGGAGATCACGTTGACGGCCCCGACCAGGTCGGCCGTCTCGCTGGTTCGATCCAACAGGGGGACGATCTCTCTTTTGTGCCGGTCTCCGCAATGGCCGCCGGCGAACCCCATTGCTTTCATCCCGCGGACGGCGTCGCCGAGCGTTTCCGGCTGGACCTCGACGGTGAGGTACCGCCAATCGAGGCCGTGGTGGGTAAACGCCTTCTCGATCATGTACTGCATCGGGTTGCCGCCCGGCAGACTGCTCAACAACGCGAGAATCGGTTGAACGGCGGAGGAAGACATGGCAACGGAGGGTTCGGGGTTTCGGGGATGCAGGACAGATTTGCAACCCGTCCGGACAAGATAACCTGTCCGGGACGGGTTACAAACCCATCCTGCCTTATTTGCTCCATTGTCATTGTGCCGCAACGGCCGCCGGATTGCAAGATTCCCCCCAGCAAGGACGGTCGGGCACTTGGAAGGGAGGGTAAATTGGGCGAGAATAGGGGGATGCGTGTCAACCGCCCTGATCGAACAAGATCTTGTTGATTTTCACACGGGTGTAGAGCTGGCGGTGGCCCGTCTTGCGGCGGGAGTTTTTCCGCCGGCGAATCTTCTGCACGACGAGCTTCGGGCCTTGGGCCACCGAAAGCACCTCGGCAACGACCTTGGCCGACTCGAGCGCAGGCTGGCCGATCTTCAGGCCGTCGTCGTCGCGATAGGCCAGCACCCGTTCGAAGATCACTTCGTCGCCGGTCGATACTTCGCGGTAGTCGACGTCCAGTTCTTGGCCTTCTTCCACTTTGAACTGGCGTCCGCCGTCGGAGATGATTGCGTACATGTTCAGCCTTGGGAGGAATTTACTCGGTAATCCTATAATTTACCAGATAGGCGTTGCGGGCTTCAACCCCTACGTTTTGGGGAATCTGACTTCCCGCTCGTTGGTGTCGTAGCATTCGATGACGAGATGTTCCGGCGGGACACCTTTGGCATCCAGTATTTGGACGATCATTCTGCTGCGGTCCTCGATATCGGCCAATTCGTGGCGTTTCTTGTTGTTCAGGTGATCCGCCACTTCGGGGGCCACCGATACCCTCACCCGCTTGATCTCCGGATTCTGTCCGGCGAGGATCAACACCCGAACGACCTCGATGGCCATGCTCTCGGGTTTTTTGACCAACCCGGTCCCTCCGCAGTAGGGGCAATCGGTGGCGACGCTCCGCCGCAGGCTGGGGCGGATCCGCTGGCGGGTCATTTCGACAAGGCCGAAGGGGCTGGTGCGGAGGATCTTGGTGCGCGCCCGATCCCGCTTGACCGCGTCCCGCAGCGCCCGTTCCACCCCACGGCGGTGTTTCTCCTTGCGCATGTCGATGAAGTCGTTGACGATCACGCCGCCGAGGTCGCGGAGCCGAATCTGCCGGGCGATCTCTCTGGCGGCGAGCACGTTCAGTTGGTAGGCGGATTCCTCGGCCGTCCCGTCGACCCGGAAGCTGCCGCTGTTGACGTCGACGGCAACGAGGGCTTCGGTCTGGTCGATGACGATGGAGCCGCCGCTTCGAAGCGGCACTTCGCGTTGGTGCATCCTGGCGATCTCGTCGTCGAGCTTGTACTTGTGGAACAGCGGGCCCTTGCCCTCGTAGAGCTTTAGCCGGTGGACGTAGCGGGGCATGACCAGTTGCAGGAATTCCTTGGCGCGATGGTGGGCCGAGGGCTCGTCGATGTAGATCGTATCGACGTCCCCGGTGAAAATGTCGCGGATGGTCCGAATGATCATGTCGCTTTCCTCGTAGATGTCGACGGGGCCGGGTAGCTTCTTGATCCGCCGGACGATGACTTTCCAGAGCCTCAGCAGGTAGGCCAGGTCGCGGGACAGTTCCCGCTTGGTTCGATCGGAGCCGGCCGTGCGGACGATGAAGCCGACGCCTTTCGGCGGGTTCAGTTCCAGCATGATGTCGCGCAGCCGGCGCCGAACGTCTTCGTCTTCGATCTTTCGCGACACCCCGATTCGCCCCAGCGCCGGCATCAATACGAGGTATCGCCCCGGAATGCTGATGTAGGTCGAAAGGGTTGGGCCTTTGGTGCCGATCCCCTCCTTGATGACCTGGACGAGCACTTCGTCGCCGCGGGAGAGGATGTCCTGGATGGGCGGCTTGAAGCGGGGGCGGGCGCCGGGACGGTAGGAACGCTGACGCGGCGGCGCGTCGCCCGGACCTTCCTCCACTTCGTCGGCATCGACCGGGTCGTCATTCCGCCGGCCGCGGCGGCTGCTTTCCTCGCCCGACGATTTCGCCGGGTCGAAGCCGCCCTGGCGGAAGTATTGCGGCTCGATGTCGCTGATGTGCAGGAAGCCGTTCCGCCCGACGCCGAAATCGAGGAACGCCGCCTGGATGCTCGGTTCCAGGTTGACAACGACTCCCTTGTAGATGTTTCCTACATAGCTGTCCTGGTCGGCCCGTTCAACATAGAGTTCCTCGAGGACACCATCCTCGACGATCGCAATCCGGCACTCCTCCGGCTGCGAAACGTTGATTAGCATTTCTTGTTTCATGTTGCTGCTTTCTCGTTCGGCAAGATCGGAAAGCACGTATTCGTGCGGTGGCTCGCCACGGGCAACCGGATTGGAATCCGAAAGACCTCATGATTGGATCTCCACGGCCGTGCGAGTCAGACAGACCCCCTGTTGCTCCAAACCGGTCAACCCCAGGGCGGTCAGCACGTCCCTCGGCGAAACCTTGGCGCCGCGGCCGGTCCGCAGCCGCATGGCCAGCGCCTCGTCGTGCAACGTCAACTCTTCCAGTTGATCGCGCAGATCGACGGTGCTGTCCGATTTCGGGCGCCGGACCGGGTAGGACGAACGGGCCATCAGGCGGTCGATACGCTCCGCCAGGCCGTCGCGGCACTTCGCCGGGATCGGCGCTTCGTAGGCGACGCGGCGGACCTCGGCCTTCTTGCTCCCGTCGGGCAGGACCTCGGCCGAGGCGAAGGCAAGGCCGGGCAAGGCCTCGGCACGCAATCGGGAGAGGACATCCTCGGCAACGCAGTGTTCGGACAACTCGAACTCCGCCACTTCGTCGATGCCCTCGATCCCGAGCGCCAAAGCCAGGGGAAAGGTCATGCGCGGTTTGGGATGGAATCCCTCGCTCATTCCCAGTGGGAGCCGGGCGCGGCGAAACAGCCGCTCCAGGCACCGCATCAGGTCCCGGTGACCGATCAGGCGCAGGTTACCCCGCTTACAAAATCGAATACGTACTCGTTGTCGAACCATCGGTTCGTGTTTCCCCGCCACTGCCGTTAGTGGCGGAGAATCCCTTGAATGCACATTTCTCCGCCCTTGCGGAGAAGACTTGTTTGCTTATACGTGTCTCGTTCATGACGCGTGTACGAATGCGCCACTACTCACTACTCACTATCCGCTATCCGCTATCCACTCGCACCTCGGGCACACGTTTCTTAAACTCGCCGCCGAGATAACTTTTGATATCGCGGGCGTTTTCCATCGCCATAACGCGGTTGGCTACCGCGTTGCACTCGTCAATGGTAACACGCCGGCAAATGTTCTTGATCTCGGGCATGGCACTGGGGGAAACGCTGAATTGCCGCAGCCCCAGCCCCAACAGGAGCATGGTATAGACGGGGCTGCCGCTCATCTGGCCACAGAGATTGACGGGAATCGATTTTCGGTTGGCTGCGTCGATGGTCTTCTGAATCAGCTTCAGCACCGCCGGATCGGCCGGGTTGTACAGCCCGACGACGTCGCGGTTGCTGCGGTCGACCGCCAGCGTGTATTGCACGAGGTCGTTGGTGCCGATGCTGACAAAGGCGACTTCCTCGACGAAGTCGTCGATCATCATCACGGCAGCCGGGACCTCAACCATCATGCCGATCGGCACGTCCCGCTGGAACTCGATTCCATGTTCTTGAAGGTCTTCCATAACATCGGCCAACACCATCTTTGCCTGCCTCAGCTCCAGCAAAGTGGAAACCAAGGGGAACATGATTTGCACGTTTCCCAGCGAGCTTGCTCTTAAAATCGCCCGCAATTGTGTTCGGAACATCGGCAGGTTTCTCAGCGCCAGCCGGATGCTTCGCAGCCCCAGAAAAGGGTTGCGTTCCTCTTCCGGGGACCGGAGATGCGGGACCTTGTCGGCGCCCAGATCGAAGGTGCGGATCGTAACCGGCCGCTCGCCCATCGTCCGAACCACCTGGGAATAGGCCTGGTAGTGGATCTCCTCGGTTGGTTCGGTTTTGCTGCCGAGGTAGAGAAACTCGGTCCGATACAAACCGACGCCGTCGGCCCCGCGGTCGATGCAGTGGTCAACCTCGTATGGAAACTCGATATTGCCGAGAAGTCTCAGGCGAACGCCGTCCCTGGTTTCGGTCGGTAAATCGCGCAGCGGCTCGAGCCGGGCGGCGAGCGTACGGATCTCCTCGACCTCGTGCTGGTATCGGGCAAGCGTCTCCTCGTCGGGCCGAAGAACCACGAGCCCGTTATCCCCGTCGATGATTACCTGATCGCCGCCGGAGACCTCAGCCAGAAACGGCCCGGTCCCGACGACGGCCGGAATTTCCAACGCCTCGGCCACGATTGCCGTATGGCTGCCGGGTCCGCCGACTTCCGTAACAAAACCGCGGACGAACTTGCGGTTCAGATTGGCCGTTTCACTCGGGGTGAGATTATGGGCCAACACGAGCACGGGGGAGGTAAGATGTGAGAGTTCCTCGCGCTGATGCCCCAGCAGGTGCCGCAGCAGGCGCTTCTCGATGTCGAAAATGTCGGAAACGCGTTCGGCCAGATACGAACTCTCCAACCGCTGGAAGACTTGGGCGTAGCGGCGCAACGTGCGGCTGACGGCGTACTCGGGCGAGTAATGCCGCTCGCGGATCATTTCCTCCAACTCGCTGTGGAGCCGGGCATCTCGAAGCATTTGGAGATGGGCCTCGAAAATTGCCCCGTATTTCTCGCCGAGTTCCTTCGAAACGGCATCGCGATTGGCGGCAATTTCTTGCCCGGCTGCTGCAATGGCCTTGTCGAGCCGGTCGACTTCCCCGTCGATGGCATCGCGCGCAACGAATCGCTGGGGGATGCGAAATCCCTCGTTGTCCATCACGAGCGTCTCGCCGATGACAACGCCCGGCGAGACGGCGATTCCCTGTAACTTCTTCATGCCGACTAGGGCTAACTCTTGGCTTCTTCAGTATTCTCTCTGTTTTCGGCGAAGTTCTCAGCGAACAACTGCTCCAGGGCGTCCAGCACCCGCTCGGCGTCGGATCCCCTCGCTTCCAACGACACCTGATCCCCGAGCTCGGCAACCAGTGACGCTATCTGGAGGACATCCGTCCCCTTGGCGTCTTCGAAACCCTTTTTCAAGACCACTTCGGCATCAAACCCGCGCACCACTCCGGCAATGAGGGTGGCAGCCCGGAGATGGACTCCCGTCGGATTCGTAATCGTCACGCTTCGAATGGCTTTGCTGTCGGACATCGTTGTAGAAGAGGTTGCCTCCGGTAAGGATTCACGCGTGTTGAAGGTTTGCCCGCTCAAACACGGAAGTCAGGCGCCGAATTGGTTGTTGTCGGCTTCGTCCAACAACTGCTGGACGTCTTCCGCTGTCTTCGACTGCTTCAGGAACCGACAGAACGTATCGTCTCGGAGCTGTCGCGAGATGTTCTCCAGCGCTCTGAGGTGGTCTCCCGGCCGATCCGGCGGCGAAATCAACAAGAAGAACAATTCGACCGTTTCCCCGTCGAGAGCCGCGAAGTCGACCCCCTCGGGGCTGACGGCGACGGTTCCCACCAAATGATCCACGCTGGGATGCTTGGTGTGCGGGACGGCTACACCACGACCGATTCCCGTACTGCCCAATTCCTCGCGTTTGAGGATCGCCTTGACAATGCTCGCGAATTCGCCCGCGTCGATCTCTCCCGCGTCGAGCAGGGCCTGAACCATCTCACGAATGGTCCCTTCTTTGTCCGTCGCGCTCAGTTGGGCCCGAATGGCGTCGCGACTTACAAAATCGGCAAACTTCATGCGCGTAATCTCCTTGTTGTATCTCCATATGTACGCCAAACGCCCCGGCGGTAACGGCCCGGGCGGGGTGGGCGTTGGGTGAATCTCTATGGTGCCTCCGACCGCAGGTCGCCAACCGCGCCCGGTAGCCGATGACCGGAGTTGCGGTAACGGTCTTGTACCTTTTCCTTGTACTTGCGAAGCTGCTGCTCCATCTTGTTGACCGCTTCATCAATCGAGATCATCAGCTCGCCGGCTTGACTGCTTGCTACAAATTCCTTCTGCTTGGCCGTTACGTTGAGGTCGACGACAGGGCTCTCGCGACGTTCCAAATCAATCGTCAGCTCAATCGAACTGATCCGATCAAAAAAGCGACTCAGCTTCTCCAGCTTCTCGGTAATCTTCTCGTGAGTTGTATCGCTGATATGACCGTGCCGCGTCGAAATGTTGATCTGCACCGAGTTGGCTCCTTGGTATGGACCCTTCGAAAAGTCCTTGTGTCTTCCGTTAACACCTATGCGTCTCGCACACATCGGCAGAGCATGTTACGCCGACACTCCACCAACGGTCAAACATACTATTCTAGCGGCACCGCCCGAGGCGCACAAATGCAAAGGCCCGGAAAGCCGGTTGAAACGTCTTCCCGCCCTTCTCCAGTTTACCTTCCAAGCAAGATGGGCAAAGGGTGGGTGTGCGACTAAGATACCTTCTGGGGTAAAGCTGCACTACGCTAGGGGGGGATGCTGATCCTGCCCTATTTCTCCAATAGGGACTTTCCTTTCCTCGAGAGTCTCACGTTGCCGTTTTTGAGCCTGGTGGCGATCCCCGACTTGAAGTAGGAATAGAGGACAGCGGTCTGTTTGCCGGGGTATTTCTTGCCAAACTTGGAGAGCAGTCTCCCCCAAGCGATTTCTCCGCCCGCATTGGCAAGCGTTCGCAGGAACCATTTCTTGATCTCCCCATGGCCCGATCTCGCGGCACCCTTGACACCTCTCCTCGGCAGCTTCTTGCGTGTGGCAGCCTTTGGCTTCGGTTTTCGTTTGTTCTCAGCCATGAAGTGCTCCTTTTGTGTGGTCGTGGAGTCTGAAATGCCGTTTAGTGTCCCAACCGTAACGTGAATAGGGCCGGTTTGTCAAGAGGAGCAATGAAAAAATGCCCGTTTCCGGCATGAGAAGCTTTGCTCAGTTTTGAAAAGCTAAAGTTTGCCGAGGACGATTTCCGTCAGGAAAACACCCCCTCTACATCTTACCCGAATTAGCCCCTTGACACCCACCCTATATTATCTACAATGAGTATCATCTACGTGCGGCGCAATCCTCGCAGTCACATCAGCCGTGGAAGTACCATGCGAAATCTCATTCCTTTGGCCCTCCTGTTGATGCCCTTAGCGGGTGGGAGTGCTGTCGCCCAGAACTGGGCCAAAAGGATGTTTACCGATTCTCGACACGACTTCGGCACGATTGCAAAGGGTGCCAAGGCGGAATTCGAGTTCCCTTTCACCAACCTGTATGTCGAGGATGTGCATGTTGCGTCGGTCTCCTCCTCTTGCGGCTGTGCGAGTGTGCGAGTCAAGGACAACAAGCGGCTGCTGAAAACCCGCCAAACGGGCGCGATCGTCGCCCGTATCAACTCTTCGACGTTCGTCGGATCGAAAAATGCGACGATTACCGTCAAGTTCGACAGGCCCTATTGGGCGGAAGTGCAACTGCACGTGAGTGCCTACGTCCGCAGCGACGTACTCCTTCGGCCTGGAAGTGTGCAACTCGGCTCCGTCGAGCAGGGTAGTGCCGTCGAAAAGAAGATTGTTATCTCCAGCCCCGGAGGCCGGAGCTTGCACATCCGGGAAGTCCGCAGCGCTAACCCGCACTTGTCGGGCAAGATCATCGAGACCGGCCGCACCGGACGGCAAACGGGGTACGAACTCCGCGTCCGCCTCGATGCAAACGCCCCCGCCGGGTACGTCCGCGATCACTTGGTCCTGGTAACCAGCGATCACCGGAATTCCCAGGTCCCCGTATTGGTCGAGGGCCATGTTCGCTCGGCGATCTCGATCAGCCCTCCCGCGCTGTTCATGGGTGTTCTGAAACCGGGTGAAAAAGTCAGCAAGAAGTTCGTTATTCAGGCCAACGAGCCCTTTGTCATCAAGAAGATCAGGACGGCCGGAGAAGGATTCGAGTTTGATACCTCGGCAGAACAGGCCCCGAAACAACTCCACGTCATTCCGGTGACCTTTGTTGCGGGTGATGAGCCGGGAAAGATTGTCCAGGCCATCCAGATCGAAACAGACCATCAGGACCTCCAAGGCGAGTTGCTTGCCCAGATCATGGTCGTAGGCCCCGACGGCAAGGTTCCCGAATCGACGGCCGAGCCCGCGAGGCCGGGTGCCTTGGAGCCCGATCCGACGACGGTTGCGCCGCCGGCAGCCAATCCGCCGAGGCTGGCGCGCCCCGATTTGGACGACGACTTACCGGATCGCCCCATTCTGCGGCGGTTTCCGCGCTTGCACCAGTTGGTGCGGGAACGTGACGCGGCCGCGCGGGAACGCGAGTTGCGTCTGCGGGGGGGCACGCCGACGCTGGCTCCACGTCGCTCCGGAGAACCGGCCTCGCCCCAATTCCGCAATGAAGCGCAGCGACGTCGCTACGAGGATCTGCTCAGACGTAACGGCGCGAGTCCCGCTGCCAACGGGATCGAGCCGGCACCGGGTAGGAATCGACTTCGGCAGTAAGCAATGCCGCGTGTCCCCGCCGGTCGGCAGGACAACTTGGAAGCGGCCGACGGCAGAAAATCTCCCAAGGATTCAGGACGACTGTTGATGCCGATGGCGTGCGGACTTGCCGGACTGCTTCGCCACGGCTTTATCGAGCATCTCCAGGAAGTCCTCCATCGTCTCGCAGCGACTATCGAGACCCGGCTCGAGACAGGCGTGAATGGCATCGGCCAGTTTTGGGTTCATGTTAGGGCAAACTTCCCGGATCGGGGTTGCCGCCTGGTTGTTCAGGAGCATAGTCGCAACATTGGCCTCGGACCAGGGATAAGCCAGCGAGCAGACCCGATAGGCCGTTACGCCGAAGGCGAAGACGTCCACCCGCTTGTCGGTTTGCCGGCGGGCGATCAGCTCGGGGGCCATGTAGTTTCGGCGTCCGGCCCGCTGGCCGGGCTGCGTGAACGCCCGCTTAGCGGGGACCGCGCTGCCGAAGTCAATCAGCTTCAGATGATCGCCGTCGGCAGTCAACACGAAATTCTGAGGACAGACGTCGCGGTGGATGAAGCCGGCGTCATGCACCGCGGCCAGTCCTTCGGCCGCTTGCTTCAGAAAAATCGACCGGCGGCCCGAGAGGTGCTTATCGTGCGTATTCAGCAGCCGGTCGAGGTTCGCGCCCTCGAGATATTCCATCACGAGGTAGGGAGAGCCGTCGGTCGTCATCCCGTGTTCGTAGGTTTCGGCAACGTTGGGATGCTTGATCTGAACGGCGACTTCGCCCTCGGTCGGCTTTTCGAGACCCTTGTATCGCGCCTCGATCTCGGCCGATTTCTTGGCGTCAAGCACCTTCAGCCCGACGATGTTGCCGGTTCCCTTCTCCTTGGCCTTGTAGAAGGTAGAAGTCCCCCCGGAAATCCCCTTGTCGAGCAACTCGAACCGTTTCGATACGTTGAGCCGATCGCCTCCCAAGAGGTTCTTCAATCGACTAAGCGCCATAACTTCTCCTCCTTCCGGAGGCTTGCCTCAATTCCCGTGGACCTTGTCGACACATAGTATATCAGAGTGGCGGGAGACTTAAATAGAAGGCCGGGGCGATTTTTGGCCGCACTTGGGGCCCGGAACATGGCCGTCCGGTTCCGTTGCAAAGGGGGGGCTGCGGATACGCTGGTCAATAAAAGCCCGGCGTTTCCGGCTTTTTTGCGGGTGGTCTGGATGAACCGCCCGTGCCGCGGGGCCGGAACTTGGGGGTGCTGCCGGGTGTGGTTCCGCCGGGTTGAGTGCCCTTGGGTGTCTTCTCGGCCGCCGGTTTTTTGGTCGGGGGCTTTTTTGCCGGCGGTTTCTCTGCGGGTTTCTCCGCAGGTTTTTCTCCGGGTTCTTCCCCGGCCGGCTTCTCGGCAGGTCCCTCACCGCCGGATGCCGAAGGAAGGGGCTTGGCCTCGCCCGTCAAATCGTAGCAAAACAGATTCCACTGATCGCGGAGATACAACCGGCCGTTGGCGACCACCGGCGGGGTGAAGGCCTTCTTGTCGGTACGGTCGGGTTGTTCGAGCTTGCCCTTGAGCTTGAATCCCGAATACGTGGCTTGCACGAGGTAGACGGTCCCATTCTCGTTGCGGCAATAGAGCATGCCGTCGGCGTAGATGGTCGAACATTTGCCGGTTTCGCGAGTGTGCCATTTGGTGCTGCCCTTCTTGTAATCCAAGCAGACCAGGTATCCCGGTTCGCTGCACCCGAACAGGTAGGCGTCTTCGGCAAAAGAGAGGAGGACGAACCCCCCCATGAAGTTCTTCATCTTGTTGGTGAGGTAGATTTGTTTGGCTTCTTGGCCGTCGGAAGGCTGCCACCAGAAACAAGCCCCGCCGGCACTGCCGTTAGCACCGAAGATGGTGCGTCCCCAGGCGAGGCAGGTGGGGATGTTGACCATCTGGCTGGTGCCGGCGAGCTTCTTGAATCGCCAGAGGAGCTTTCCGTCGGCCGCGTTGACGCCGATCACCCCGCCGGCGGTCAGGGTGACATACTGGGCCTGGCCGGAGCCTTTATAGGAAATGATCGACGAATAGGCGGCATCATCGCCGGCCGGGCACTTCCAAATCACCTCGCCGTCGGTTTTCTGTAAGGCGACCATCGTGGCGTCTTTGCCGCCCGGCGTGCAAAGGACAGTCGACCCGTCGACCAGCACCGATTCGCTGTAGCCGTACTGGGGAATCTTGCCGCCGAAATCCTTCACCAGGTTCTTCTGCCAGATAACCTTGCCGTTGCCGGTGCTCATGCAGACAAGGTCGCCGTTGAGCCCCAACGTATAGAGGCGATCGCCATCGGCGAAGGGCGTCGAGCGGGGGCCGGGGGTGCCGCCACCGGCGAAATCCATCATCGCGGTGGCGCTGGCCCACACCTGTTCGCCCGAGTTGGCATCGAAGGCCATGACCCACTCGCGGTTCTTACCCTTGACCCACGGTTCGTCAGGGGGACCCTTGGTGTAGCCGTTTCCCATGGTGAAAATCCGGTCGCCCAGCACGGACACCCCACTGTAGCCGACCCCCAACAGATCGGTCTTCCAGATCAGCGTGGGGCCTTGCTGCGGCCACTCGCGCAACAGGCCGATCTCGCGGCTGGCGCCGTCGCGGTTGGGACCACGCCAGCCCGGCCAATCGGCGGCCGCCGCGCCGCTTGCGCCGATTGTCGACACCGCGCAAAACAAAACGACAAAGCGAAACACTGATCTCATCGGGAACCTCGTCTCCAATCGTGTCACAGACAAAAGGTCGCGCAATCACTATTCGCGTGTGCAACCCGTGTTTATTGCCTCCATTGCAGTCACTGTTCACTATCCACTTGAGTGTAACCCGCTCGTAGTGCTTTGAAAACCGAACGCCGTGGTTTTGTCGGTTTGCCGACGGGCTCGGGCAGGCCACGACCCTCACGCGGGGGGCATGGGACTTTGCCGTCGGCCATGGTAACGAGCCGAATACGATGATACACTTGAACCTGCGGCCCGGCATGCCCCGAACCACCCCTTGAGGTTGCCCAAAATGAATCCCCCCCCTCGTTTCCCTGCCATTTTCTATCTGGGTCTGATTTTCTCTCTGCTTGCGCTGCCCCGGTTGCCGGCCCAGGATGAGAGCCTCAGCCCGAACGTCAACAAGCCGTACAAGAACCCAAATGCCGAAAAAACGGCCAAGAGCTACGAGCGCGAAAACCGCGACGTGGTCCAAAACAAGGACAAAATCGTTGCAGCCTGCCAGTTGAAACCGGGGTTGGACGTGGCCGACATCGGCGCCGGTACGGGGCTGTTTACCCGACCCTTTGCCGCGAAAGTTGCGCCCGACAGCAAGGTCTACGCCGTCGAGATCACCAAGCCGTTTCTCGAATACATCGAGAAGACCTGCAAGGAACAGGGTATCAAGAACGTCGAGGGCGTCTTCTCAACACCGACCTCGGCCAAACTCCCGGCCGAGTCGATCGACGTGGCGTTCATCTGCGACACGTACCACCACTTCGAATACCCCTACAAGATGCTCGATTCGATCTTCACGGCCATGCGGCCCGGCGGCCGGCTGATCATCGTCGATTACGAAAGGGAGGAAGGCATCAGCCCCAAGTGGGTCTTCGGCCACGTCCGGGCAGACAAGAAAACCGTCATCGAAGAGGTCACCAAGGCAGGATTCACATTCGTCGACGAAGTCGATCTGATGAAGATCCAGTACGTGATCCGGTTTGTGAAGAAGTAGTGAGTAGTGAGTGGTGAGTAGTGGAACGAAAAGCCCCCGCACTGCGTGCGGGGGTTCCCAGTGTGGTTGATGAGTCCGTAGCGGACGAGAGGTTGACTTGTCAAACGACGACTGGAAAGACCGGCACTACCAGGAAACCTTCGAGGCCGTCTGCTCCCACCTCGAACATCAGCGCCGCGCGAACCCCAATTTCACCATCAAGCACCTCGAAGGACTGCTCGAAAGCCAGTACATCGACCAGGGCAACGACTGGATCGGCCGCAGCGCGCCGGTGAACATCAAAACCGACGCCACCATCGCCGCCTACGAACATTTTCTTACCGAATGGAAGAAGGAAACGGAAGGTGAGCAAGAAACGTAGTCCGCGTGCCGTCCGCGGCGCCACGCGTGATTTTGTCCATCATACTATAAAGCCGCGACCGCCGGGCTCGCTGCGGTGTTGTGCAACTTCGCGAACCAACCGGGCAGCCAGCCAAACCGCGCAATATGTCCGTTTCCCACCGCCAGCCGCGACCGCCGGGCGCGGCTTTATGTGCCCGCCTGTCAAACTGTGTTGACAGCCAACCGGGTCTTGTGGTACGAAGTGGTACGAATCCGATACGCAATGAGAAAGCGATTCCCCATGGCAAGACTGACCGATGCGGACGCCGCGCTGATCGACAAAGCCCGGGAAATCATCCGCAAACGCTACGTGCCTGACCGGCATCATGTCGGGGCCGCACTACGGACCAAGGCGGGCCAAATCTTTGCGGCCGTACACATCGAAGCGAATTGCGGGGGGCTGGCCGTTTGTGCCGAGGCAATCGCGATCGGCATGGCGGCGGCCGCCGGCGATACCGATATCGACACGATCGTCGCCGTCCGACACGAGGGCCGGGTCGTCGCGCCCTGCGGCGCCTGCCGGGAACTGATCTCCGACTATGCCCCCGACGCCCGCGTCATCGTGCCCGGTGAAAACAGCGAGCAGGTCGTGCCGGTCGCCGCGCTGCTGCCGAACAAATACCGCAAGCCGGACGGAAAGTAGCAGGCACTCTCCGTGTGCCGTCCGCTTTGGTCCGCTTTGGTCTGCTACGGCACACGGAGTGTGCCTGCTACTTTTCTTGACAGCGACCGCACGTAGTTCGCCACGTCCCGGATTTCGTCAGAAGTAAGCACGCCGGTGTTTCCCTCGGCGCGCCCTGCGGCGGGCATCGGCGTGCCCTTGATCCCGACGTGGATCCGCCAAAAAACGTCCTCCGGCTCGCTGCCGCCGCGGAAGATGCCCTCGGTGAAATTCCTCGGCCGAAGCCGCTGGACGGGGAGCCGATAGCGTCGGGCAAGCTTCCTGGTTTCGCCGGGTGTGGCGCCCTTCTTGCCCTTGTTCCAGTCATCGTACAACTCCGACTGTTCGCCGTCGCCGCGGCCGCTTTCGCCGTGGCACTGGAAGCACTTCGCGTCTTCCGAAAGGAACAGCCTGCCGCCGCGCTCGACCGACGCCGCGAGTTCGCCGGGCGCGTACTCCGGCTGCGGCGGAAACACCACCTCCGTCTGCCGGGCGACAACCCACGATTCGGCTGCCGGCACAACGGCGTCCTCGAGGATCTCGTCCACATCCAGCGGGAGATACTCATCCTCGTCGACCACCAATTGCAGCAGATACAACTCCGTCTCGCCGCGAATGCTGAGGTACCGGACATACTCGACCAGCGCGTCGACTTCGTCGTCGGAGAGCCTCTCGAACGAGGGCATGGCCGTGGCCGGAATCCCGTTGCGGATGATCCGGTCGAGATCTTCACGGGTTGGTTTTGCCCCGCCGGCGGTCGAAGTGTACTTGAACCAGCCGTTACGGAAATCGCGTGGATAGGGGTTCTGCGCCCCGGCGGTCGCTCCGCCGCCGCCGCCCGATAGTTCGTGGCAGGCCGCACAATGCTGCCGGTAGAGCCCGGCCTGGTTCCCTTGCCGATTGCCGCAAACCGGACCGGCCGCCCGTTGCAAGAGCGGCAATTGCAGCGTAACGTCGTCGGGGACCTTGGGGGCGTCGGGCATGCCGAACAGCTCCTCGAGCGTTTCGGCGATCGCTTCTCGCTGAGCGGACGTGATTTCCGCCGCGTCGCGGCCCTCCGTGTTCAAACGGAACCGGGCCGGCCCCGACGTGAAACAGCCCGAGATCACCAAGAGCGTACCAACACAAACCGCCCGCGCGCCATAAAGCCGCGACCGGTGGTCGCGCCCCGCGTTTGCGGGGACGCTACGTTCGCGTGACTCGGTGAATGAAATGGTATGGATCATTGGATCCGTCTGCGAGCGTTACGTTCGATGGCAAGACCGATTACAGGTGCAGGTCGCGACCACCGGTCGCGGCTTTATAGAAACGCTACTCCTTCACCAGCCACTTCGGATCGATCTCGACGGTTAGGTCATTCGTACCCGGCTTGATAGTCATCTTGAACCGGCCGCGGGGCCACTGGGGCGTGTCGAGGTAACCGACCTTTTCGTGCCAGACCTGGAACTCGAGCTCGCCGAGGGGCAACTTCGGAATCGCGAACGTGCCGTCCATCCTGGTGATGTCCACGTACGGATTGTCACGGGGCAAAATGTAGGCGATTTCCCACGGGTGGTAGTTGCAGGTAATCGGAATCGGCACGTTCTGCGTCCGCCGGAACTTCCAGGTGGCCGAGGTGACCTCGCCGGGATTCGGTGCAGCGGGAAGGAGGATATTGGCCGGCACGTCGCCCAGCGGCGAAAAGGCCACGTTGTCGGCAATCGGTTGCGTGTTCGTCGTGTAGAACTCCTGCCTGGGGTACCAGATTTTCAGGCAATGGGGAATGAAGATACAGTCCGCGTTTTCCAGCAGCACCCGGGGCTCGACCTCTTTTTCCAACTCGGGACAAATAGCGACGTTGCGGGTGCGGACGTAGACGTAAACGTTGCCCAACCCGCCGCCGTGGCCGACCATGAGCGACTCGTCGCGGATGTCGAATTTCCCACAGCAATCAACGTCCTTGTCGACCTTGAGCTTCTTGCGTTCGGGTGGTTTGCCGTTATAGATGAATTTGCCGGTCAGGCCGCCCCATTTGCCGTCGGCTCCCCGGGCAATCGACGGCAGATACAGCCCGGCGGCCGCGGCCCCGCTTGCCAGGGCCGACCGCCGGATGAACCGACGCCGGTTGAGTCTTTTGGTCATTGCTTGCCTCTGGAAAATACGCTCGGCCGCAACGGACGGGGCGCCTGCCGGTTCAGACCTCGAAAATCGCCGCAACCGGTAACCGGAAACCGGGGAGGACCTCGCCGCCGGTGAGTTCTTCGGAGGCCCTCAGCGTTACGACCTGGTTGCGGTCGTCATAAGCGGAAACGGTTCGATTCGCGGGATCGATCAGCCAGACCGCACGGCAGCCGGCCCCCAGCCAGTCTTGCACCTTCGCAAGCACCTTGCTGGCACGGTCGCCCGGCGAGACGACCTCGACCGCCAGATCGGGGGCGCCTTGAAAGAACCCCACCGTCCGCTCGGTGGGAACCCGATCGGCACGCACGAACGCGATGTCCGGCGCGCGAACCGTATCCGGATCGTGGCCGATCTGGAATCCGGTTTCCGCCCCGGTCACCAGCCCCAGCCGGTTCTCCTTGACAAAACTGCTCAGCGGTACGGTGATGTTGACGACGATATATCCATGTTCGAATCCGGCAGGCGTCATCATTACCAATTCTCCGCGGAGCAATTCGCAACGTCCGAGACCCGGCGTCTCGAGCAGTTTCTCAGCCGTCGTTATTTCATGGACCGTGCTCATGACTATGTGATATTCTACCCCTGCCGGTAACGGTTGTCAACGGTCACTCGGGCTCTTCCGTTTCGCTCTTGTTCGGCGCAAAATTCTCAATCGACATGCGGCTCTTGAGGTACCCGTCGTAGTGCAACAGCAAGTCGGTCACCGTATCGAGCTGTTTGAGACTGCTGCCGGGGAACAAGTCTTGTCCGAGCGGCTCTCCGGCCGGGGGGAAGTTGACCGGCATGCCCGTGTAAGGAAGCGTCGCCCGGGGATTGGCCACCCAACGCCGCACGTACTCCGGGCGCAGCCGCCGGTGGACTTCGTCCAGATTCGGGGCCAGCGTTGTCCGGATCCCACCGCCGGGGCCGTAATCGCCGATCAGATGGCACTTGGCGCAAAAGGTCTTGCTGTCGGCGAGTATTCTCATGGCGTCGTCGAGCCGTTCGGGCCGTAGCGGCTCACTGGTCTGCCATTGCGAGGCCTTTCCGATCGGCGGCGAGCTGTACGGGAAATCGACCCCGGCAACGGCCGCAAAATAATCGACCAGCGCGGCCGCCTCGCCGGGCGAGAGGTTGTACTGCGGCATCCGCAGCACGGCGGCCGGGCGTATCACCGCCGGGCGGAGCAGGTAATCGTGCAGCCACGCCGGCTGGACCTTGGCACCTTCGCCGGTAAGCGGCGGCGGTCCCCAGCCCCAGGCTTCCGGCCCGGCCGGGTTCGCGCCGATCTTCTGCGATTCGGCCAGCGCAATCGGATAGAGCAATCGTGCAAACGCCCCGCCCTCGGGCGGCCGCTTCGCCGTGATCCGGTTGCTCCAGATCAACACGTCGGGCCCGCCGACGCCGTAAATGTCCCCGTTGATCGTGCCCGGCTTCCAAGGCGTGAAGCTGTAGAGCAGTATCTCGTTGCCGCCGTCGTCCTCGCTGTCGTCGACGACCTGCAACGCGCCGCTAGCGTCGATCCGCGGCATGCCGGTCACTTCGGCACGCCCGAGCCCGCGGTCGTCGGTCATGAGCGACGCCGCGATCCGCTCGGGCGGGACGTGCGGCTTCATGAACGGGAAGTCCGGCACGAGTACGGGCCCCTCGTACTCGTCCGGATCGAAGGTGAACGACCACCGCTCCATTTCCAGCGTGTGGCACTCGGCACACGCGTATTTCGTCATGACCTTGCCGCCCCGGATGATCGCGCCGGTCGCCCGGTCGGGCTGGTAAACGTATTGCTCCGCCGGCGGATCGGCCACCAGCCCGAGAATGAACGTGCTGATCGCCTCGACCTGTTCATCCGTGAAGCCGAACCGGCCCATCGTGAGCGATTCGTTATACGGCTTGTTCTGTGCCTTCTTGTAGTCGAAGCTCCGCGGTTCGTGCAGCTTTTGCCAAAGGAACCCCTCGCGGCGATGGCCCAGCAGAGCTTCCCGGAAGAAACCGCTGTCAGCATCTTCGGTCTCGTCCGAAGTCTCAGCAACGTACCGGTTGATCTGCTCGAACGCCAGCAACGACTCCCGTTTCCGCCCCCAATCGGACAAGGCCGGCCCGATCAGTTGTGCATTCTCAAAGCCCGGAATGTCGTGACAGCCGAAACAACCGCGCCGGGCGATCGTGCGCCGGCCGACGTAGCAAAGCTTCTTCTCTCGGGTCATCGGCCCCAGCAGGATCGCAGCATCACCTTGTACCCGGCTGGCCATCGACTCGGGAATACCATCGGCCAGATACTTCTCAGCGAGATTCTCGGGAAACTCCTTCGCCAGGTGCGTCAGGGCGAGTTCATCCAGGTCGTTTTCGACAACCGGCGCCGGTTCCGCCGGCTTCGGACCCCCAGCCGACGCGAGCAAGTAGGCCGCCATATCGGCCGCCGGATCGCTCAGTTTGCCGCCTTCCGCCGAAACGGCCGGGTCCAACAATACGTTGGGCATCAGCGCCCGGGGCGAGTAGTGATGGGGCTCGCGGAGCCAGCCGACCAACCACTGCCGGCCGGATTCGCTCGCGTACTTCGCACCGAGGTTCGACAGATCGGGGCCCTGCGTGCCTTCGCCTTTGGGGAACTCGGCGTGCTTGTGGCACGCAAGGCAACCGTGGATTTGGAACAGGATATTGCCTCGCTCGGCCGACGGCGTTTCGGTCACGCCCTCGGGCGCCGGCGGGGGCTCGATCGGCCGACTGGCCGCCAACAGATATTCGGCGACCGCACGCCGTTCGACCGCCTCGAACCGCTTTGCTTGCTCCAGAGCCCTACCGTCGAGATATTTGTGCATACTGTAGAGCTTGGGCATCCGCGTGGCCGGGCGGTACTTGGCCGGCTCAGCAATCCAATCGACAACGAACTTCGCGCCGAGCCGATCCGCGACGTGCCGCAACGACGGCCCCACCTTCCGCATCGTGCCGGGGTGCGGCAGATCGAACCCCAGCAGCTCTATGTAGGACGGATTGGCAATCCGTCCTACGAGCAGAATCGATCGGACCAATTCTTTGCGCAGTGCGGCATCTCCCGGATGGTTCATCACCTGCCGGGCGAGGACCTGTTGCTGCTCGTCGAGTTCGTCGGTTGCCAGGAGCCCTTGGGCGGCCGCCGCGTAGTTTGGTTCCAGTCGCATGTCCGGCCCGATCGACCGGCCGGCCTCGCTTACGCCGTTTATCTCGTGGCACCCGAAGCAGCCGTACTGGCGAACCAGGTTGTACCCGGCCAGCAGCTTCGGCGCCGGCGGCTCGGGGAACCGCTCGCTGGAGCCCAGATCGGTCACCTCGTGATGACACTTCAAGCATCGGCTCTCGGCGAAACGCTCCGGCAACATGGGGAGCCCCCAGTGCTCGTTGCGGAACCAGCGGTGCTGCCGCCGCCATCGCCGCCGCCGGGCCCGATCGTTCGGCGTGTGCGAGGCGAACTTGAAGTCGGTCGCGCTGCCTTGCCCGTCGTGGCAGATCGTGCAGCCGAACTCGGCCATCGGGTGCGGGCTCAACGAACCGACGTACAAATCGAGCCGCGGGTGCGAGCAATACGGCTGCGGCACGCCGCGACGGATTTCCAGCCTAAGCGGTTTGCCCCACTCGACATCGTGCAAGAGATACGTGTAGACGTCCGCCCGGCTGTTGATCTCGTTGCCGTTAATCTTCACAATGACGTCGCCGGCCGTCAACCCGGCCACGGCGGCGGGCGTCCTTCTCAACACGCGAACGACCGTCGGGGCCGCCGGATCGAGCATGCCGTGTTCGGCCAGGGCGAAGCCGTACGCCGGCTCGATCTTCAGCGGCTCGCGGGCGAGTTGATCCGGCCCCTCTTGCTTCGGCTGTTCGGAAGGGGTGGCCAGCTCGACGGTCAACTCCCGTTCCGCCTGAAGCGCCGGTTTGCCGGGGCTGCCGGGGACCGACTTCGCAATGCCCTGGTGGCACGTCACACAGCGGTCGAACCGGGCAACCTCGCGGAAGTTGTAGTCGATCGTCAGCTCCGGCAGCCAGATCTGATCGATTGCAAGCGGCCGCCCCAATGAGTCGACGATCGGCGCCCGCAGGATACGTTTGCCGGCGTTCGGCTGCTGAGTCTCCAGGGCGCGACTGAACTGGTCGATCGCGCGACGATGGTCGGCCAGGACCTCTTGGGCCGCGTCTTCCTCGGCGGTGATCCGGCCGAGGATTTCGCTCAGCCGGCGGTGATGGCCGGCCGCGCGGTCCCGCTCGTCGCTCAGTTCGTCGACGTTCATTCGGGCGGAATCGACGTCGTTTTGCAGTTCTTCGAGCTTCGCTCTTGATGCGCCTTGGCCGACGACGGCTTCATAGGCGGTTCTCGCTTCGTCGAACTCGGCCCGGCGGAACCGCAGCCGGCGTTCGGCATTTTCCCGGCGAAGCGAGGCGGCGGCGATCCGTTCGAGCAACTCGCCGATCAGAGCATCGCGGGCGGCGTTGCCCGGCCCGGCTTCGAGCACTGCCAGCGCCGCTTCGATATCGGCGAAATCGGCCGGATCGACCCCGCGTGCGCAGGCGTCGGCGGCCAGTTCGTCGCGGAAACTGTCGATCAGCTCCCGCCGCGGAACCGCCGTGCGGGCTTTCGTCAAGGCGGCCAGCAACTCCTCTTCCTTGGCGAGAAACTCCCGCGACCGCTCCTGCTCGATCTGCGCTTCGGTCATCCACGGCTCGATCCGGTCGCGGTACGTCCGCTGATACCGTTTCCACGGCCGGCAGTGATCGGCCGCCACCATCCAGACCGTCACCGCCACCAGCGCAAGTGAAGACGCGAGCATCCAGAGATGCAGGGGTTTGATCTTGCGGTGAGTCTTGTCAGCGGCTCGCATCGGGAACTGGGGGCTGAGGGCTAGGGGCTAGGGGCTGGGGACCGGTATGCGTTTAGCCGCCGTCGGTACGACGGCGAGAATCGCGACCAGAAACTCGCGCCCCGGCCGACGTACCGTCGGACCGTCGGCCGCTAAACGTGATTTCAACAACTAGCATCAAATTCGTCATCCACATCCAATCAAAAGTTCAATAAATACTCCGGAATACTCACAATGTAATTCAAATTCAACGTCCAGCGCAGAATCATCTTCAGCGGGATCGTCAGCATCAACAACAGCAGCACCGTCATCAACGTATACCGCCAGAAGCCCATGTCCCGGCGGAATCTCTTGAGGATCGTCCGGCCCAGAAGCGGCGGCGCCGCGATGAAGTAGACTGCGAGAAAGACTATGCCGGCAATCTCGCGCCAAAGGACGTATCCCAAACGCGCGATCGCCCCGGCGCCGGCCGGCGCCTGCGGCAGGCCGCGGCCCAGCAGAATCACCCAGAAATACTCCGACAGCTTCACGTTGCACAATGCCGCGACCTTGTGCGGATCGCGGACCTCGTACAACCCGAAGAAGTTCCAATTCGGACCGCGGAAGAACGTACCGATCAGGATCAGCAACACCCAGAGTGCCAGGAACCCGAACTGGAACGTGCAGAACGCGAACTTCCGCTTATCGATTGTGTAGTAGCCGCTTCCCTCCGGGTTGCGGTCGAGATAGGGGATCGCCGCCAGCCCGAAGACGATCAGGCACGGCACCACGACGCCGACCAGCCACGGGTCGGAGAAGACCAGCAGCTCCTGCAAACCGAGGAAATACCACGGGGCTTTCGACGGGTTGGGGGTGACGGCCGGGTTGGCCGGCCCCTCCAATGGGGCCCGGAGCACCAGCGACCAGACGACCAGCAGCACCGTCACGAGGATCATGCAGATCAGCTCGGGATAGACCAGGTCGGGCCAGGTCAGCACCTTTTCTTGGAAGTCCTTTTCTGCGGGCGGTTTGCCCGCCTGGTTCCGCTGATCATTGCAAACTGCCTGCCAGACGCCCAGCCAGGTGAAGAAGCCCAACAGGTAGACCATGGCCACGATCGGCACGTTGTCCGGCTTGGTGACGATCGACGCGAATACCGGGTCGGTCATCGACAGGCCCATGAACAACAGCAAGGCGTTGAAGGCCGCCCACGCCACGACCGGCTTGACGAAGAATGTCCGCCCAAGGTACAAAACCGTCAGCAGGCCAAACGACCCGAGCGTGAACGAAACCGGGCTGAACAGACCGTCGATTGCCAGTTTGAGCCGGTCGGGCATGACCGGCGGACGCCCGGCAAACGACAGCGTAGCCAACACGCCGAACACGGCAGCAACGATCAGCCAGCCGATGGTAGCAGGCACACTTCGTGTGCCGTCCGCTGAAGTGCCATTCACCGGAGTGCGGTCCGAGGCATCGTCCGTTGAAGAAGTCGAGTGCTTTTCCGAGTCGCCGCGGACGGCACACGGAGTGTGCCTGCTACTTTTCCGCCGCCAAGCACAAATCGCCGCACCCACGTTCAGTACGCACACCACCACGTAGAACCATCCGAGCGGTCCGGCAATCGTCTCAACGAATTCGCGTGGGTCCGTATACATGTCTATTTCAGAGCAACAAACGCACTACTCGATACCCTTTGCGGGAGTTTTCCGGCTCCCCAACACCCCCTGCACGCAGTGCAGGGGCGTTTCTATCCACTATCCACTACTCACAACGGCCCGCTGATCCCGCCGTCCTTGCGGATGCGCCAGAAATGTACGGCCATCAAGAACGCGGCGAGCAGCGGGATCGCCACGCAATGGAATACGTAAAACCGGTTCAAGGTCTCTTCGCCGATGCGCGGCGCACCAAGCAGCGCGAACCGCGTATCGGAACCGCTGGTAATCATGTCGATCCCGCCGATGGTGAGCATTTGCTGCCCCGGCCCTTCAGCCCCGAGAAGCGGCACCGCCCCGGCCATGTTTGACCCGACGGTGACCGCCCACATCGCCAACTGGTCCCACGGCAAAAGGTATCCCGTAAACGAGAGCAACAGCGTCAGCAGCAGGAGCACCGACCCGACGACCCAATTGAACTCCCGCGGCGACTTGTAGCTGCCGGTCATGAAGACCCGGTACATGTGCAGCATCACCGTGATGACCATGGCATGGGCGCCCCAGCGGTGGATTTCGCGGAGCACGCCCAGCGAAACCACGTCGCGCAGTGCCAGCATGTCGGTGTACGCCCACTCGATCGTCGGCCGGTAGTAGAACATCAACAGCACGCCGGTGATCGTCTCGACCAGAAACAGAAAGAACGTAATGCCCCCCATGCACCAGGTGAAACGCAACCGCAGCGCGTGCTCCTTGATCGAGACCGGGTGCAGGTGCAGGACCAGGTTCGTCAGCACGACCATCATCCGGTTCTTGCGATCCGTCGGGGGCGGATGCCGGAAGATACTCTTCCAGAGCTGCGAACGGCGGATGCGGTCGAAAAGGGACATGGGAAGAGAGGGATTAGGGGTTGGGGGTTGGAGGACAAAAAGCCCCCGCACTGCGTGCGGGGGGTTCACAACGCTTCAGCTCTCGAATTCTCTGTGTTCATCCGCAGTCAATTTACAATCTCCAATTTGCAATTTCAGTAGTTCCAAAAACCCTGTTTCAATGCTAATTTGCCTCGGTCCATTGCTGTCACTGCCATCATTGCTGGCGGCGTCTTTCCCGAGGAAGACCGTCGTTCACGCAAAGGTGTCACCGACCGCCTGAAACCCCGGGAAAAACGGAGCCTCGTTTTTGGAACTACTGAATTTGCAATTCCTCTCAGCTTTCAGCTTTCAGCTTTCAGCTTTGTTTACACCAACACATAACACGCCGGATCCTCCCACTGCCCGAGTTCCTGTTGAAACACCTTGCTGCGGTCAACTTCGAGTTGCCCGTCGGCGGCAATGCGGATGGCGAATCGTTCGAGCGGCCGCGGGGCGGGACCCTCGAAGTTGATGCCGTCCTTGTAGAAGCCGCTCCCGTGGCAGGGACACTTGAACTTCGGCGGGCGATCCTGCCACAGCGTAATGCAACCGAGATGGGTGCAGACGGTCGACAACGCGAAGATCTCCCGCCGCCCGCGGTACTCGCCGTTGACGATCCATACGCCGTGGGTCTCCTTGTACTTCGTCTCGACGTGGCCGTCGGGATAGTCGCTGGGAAAGCCGGCCTTGAACTTTTTCGACGGTTCGGCGATGACGTTGGGCATCATCCACCGGGCAGTTGCCGCCGCCCAGAGCCCGCCCGCCGCTCCCAGCGCCAGGAACCCGAGCCCCGCAGCCGAGCCGAACAGTGTGGCCAGCACCCCGCGCCGCCGCTTATCAACCGCCGGTTTAGGCCCCGCCGGAGAATCCTTCCCCACGGACGTCCCCTCCGGCGTTGTGTTGTTCGGCAAAGCGTCGGGAGAATCCATTAAGGGCTCCGGCAACAAGGACAGGGGTGGCGTGTTTGGGGGGAATGGCGGTAGTTCCCAATTACCTCTTTTATCGTTGCTCGGCACCATAATGTCAAGAACGTGCCGGCGTTAGAGTGCCTCGGCACAACCCCCCCGCGCGCAGTGCGGGGGCGATCTTCTTTTCTCAGCCATTACCCTACAACTTCGAGTCCCCGGCCCCTTCCGTCTGAAACCGCTTCCCATTAGAATCAGCCCGAAGTTGCTCCGTTTCTCGACCCACGGCAAAGGATTTCCGGTATGAACGTATTGATCGTCGGCGGCGGGGGGCGTGAACACGCCCTGGCTTGGAAAATCGCACAAAGCCCCGAGGCGGAGAAGGTCTTCGTCGCCCCGGGAAACGCCGGAACGGCAGAAGATGCGGAAAACGTGGCGATCGCGGCCACCGACTTTCCCGCCTTGATCGACTTCGCCAGGCAAAACGAGATCGGGCTCACCATCGTGGGGCCGGAAGCCCCCTTGGCTGAAGGGATCGTCGATGCCTTCCAGCAAGCCGGGCTGAGGGTCTTCGGACCCAACAAGGCCGCCGCAGAACTCGAAGCCAGCAAGGTCTTCTGCAAGGACTTGCTGCGAAGTGCCGATGTCCCATCCGCCGACTACCAGACCTTCGCCAAGGTGGACGAGGCCCTGAAGTACCTCCGGGATCGCGAAGACATGCCGATCGTGGTCAAGGCCGACGGGCTGGCGGCCGGCAAGGGTGTGATCGTTTGCGGCAACCGCGAGGAGGCGATTGCCGCTGTGGAGAAGATCGGCCGCGAAAGGGCCTTCGGTGACGCCGGCAACCGGATTGTCATCGAAGAGCGTCTCGACGGCGAGGAAGCCAGTGTGCTGGCCATTACCGACGGGCAGACGATCGTCACGCTCCAGCCGGCCCAGGACCACAAGCCGGCCCACGACGGCGACACCGGCCCGAACACCGGCGGCATGGGCGCCTACTGCCCCGCACCGCTCGTGGACGACGAAATGCTCCACTGGGTCGAGGAACACGTCCTGGTGCCGACCGTCCATGCGATGAAGCGCGCCCGCCGGCCGTTCAAGGGCGTGCTCTATGCCGGGTTGATGATAACCAACCAGGGCCCCAAGGTCCTCGAATACAACGTCCGCTTCGGCGACCCCGAGTGCCAACCGCTTCTGATGCGCCTGAAGACCGACCTGTTGGATTTGCTCAATGCCGCGGTCGACGGCCGGCTCGGCGAGATCGACGGCCTCGAGTGGGACCCGCGGCCTACCGTCTGCGTGGTCATGGCAAGCGAAGGTTATCCCGGGAGCTACGAGAAGGGCCATCCGATTCGCGGGCTGGACGACGCGGCGAAGCTGCCCGATACCAAAGTCTTCCACGCCGGCACAAAGCTGGGCGACGACGGCCGGGTGCTGACCGCCGGCGGCCGCGTCCTGAACGTGACCGCCCTGGGCGACGGCATCGCCGCCGCCAAGCTCAATGCCTACACGGCCGTCAAGTGCATCCGCTGGGACGGCGCCTGGTGCCGCAAGGATATTTCCGACAAGGCATTGGCTTAGCTTAGGATCCACCGGTGATACAAAAATTCGACGACATTCGTTACAAAGCCGTTCCTCGCGTCGCTCGGCGCGACCAACGGTCGCGGCTTTATACTGTGTGGCATCCGTACTTGCCGAAGTTATTATTGCCCGATATGTTACGACTTGACAAGAAAGGGGACCCCAACCATGACCATTGACAGCCGCATCCTCCTGCTCGCACCGTTGCTCGTCCTCAGTCCGGTGCTTCTCGCGGAAGACGCCGTGCAGATTCCGGGCATCGGGCCCGTGGGCAAAGTAACGAAAGTGCACGGTGATTTTCAGTTTACGGAAGGTCCCGCCCCCGACGGCAAGGGAAACTTGTACTTCACCGATATCCCCGCCAACCGCATCTACAAGCTCGACAAGGCCGGGAAAGTCTCGGCCTTTCGGGATCCGTCCGGCCATTGCAACGGGTTGATGTTCAATGCGGCGGGGACGTTGTTTGCCTGCCAAATGGACGGGCGGCTGCTTTCGATCAATACCGCGACCGGGAAGGCGACCGTGCTGGCCGACAAGTACGAGGGCAAGCGGTTCAACGCCCCGAACGACCTGGTGATCGATCGCACCGGCGGCGTCTACTTCACCGACCCGCGGTTTCGTGCCCCCAAGCCGTGGCCGCAGGGTAAGGAAGCAGTCTACTATCGCGCCGCCGACGGCAAGCTCTCCCGGCTGATCGACGACCTGCCGGCGCCCAACGGCGTTATCATGTCGCCCGACGAGAAAACCCTTTACGTCGTTCCCAGCATGCAGAAGGAGATGTGGGCCTACCCGATCCGGTCGCCCGGCAAGCTTGGGAAGGGGCGAGTCCTGTGTACGCTCGTGCAGCCCGAAGGTGCGACCAACACCGGCGGCGACGGGCTGACCGTCGATACCCGCGGGAACCTCTACATCACGGCCCGCCTCGGCGTCCAGGTCTTCAGCCCCGAGGGCAAACTACTGGGCATGCTGAAATTCCCCGAGCAGCCCGCCAATGTGGCTTTCGGCGGCCCCGACATGAAGACCCTTTACGTCACCGCCCGGACGTCCTTGTACGCCGTGAAAATGGAATCCGCCGGCCACGTCTTTCTCGGCGAGAAGTAGCGCCAAGCCAACTGGGCGGCGACCTGCAAAACGGCTTTGTTGTCGAGTTGGCAAGGCAGGGAAAGGGCGGGAAGTAGTGAAACCCGGTCTGCAACCGTCCTTCAATTACCACCCCACGACTGCCAACCAGTCGATTCGCCCTTGCAGCCCGACCCTCGTTTCTGTAGGATTCGCCGCTTGCCTCTCGGCGGGAGCGACACGCCACCCGATCGAGGAGTTTTGCGATACCCGACGAAAACCAAGTTGCTGCACGGAAACGAGGATAAATCGAGTGCACGTTCATTGGCACCGGAATGCGGTTCCGCCCGAGGAACGGGAACATCTCGAGGGGCGCAAGTCCCTTCGGCGGGGATGTCTGTCCGTCGTTGTCCCCATATACAACGAGGAAGCGAACCTTCGCGAGTTGCAGCGGATGATGAGGGAAGCCGTCGATAGCATGGGTTTCGACTCTGCGGAGGTGCTGCTGATCAGCGATGGCAGCACCGATCGGTCCGAGTCGATTATCGCCGACATCGTCCGGGAGGACAGCCTGTTTCGTGGTATCGTTCTGACGCGCAACTTCGGCCACCAGGCGGCCGTTTCCGTGGGCCTCGAGCAATCGCGGGGATCGGTCATCGCCGTGATCGACGGCGATTTGCAGGACCCGCCCCACGAGATCGCCCGGCTGGTCGATGCCATAGAGCAGGGCGCCGATATTGCGTACGGGGTCCGCAAGAGGCGCAAGGAGGGCATTGCCAAACGGTTCGCCTACTTCTGTTTTTACCGCCTGCTTCGGTTGATTGCGAACATCGACATCCCACTGGACAGCGGCGATTTCTGTTGCATGACGCGCGAGGTGGTCGATGCACTGCTTCGCCTGCCCGAACGGAACCGGTTTATCCGGGGTTTGCGGGCGTGGGTGGGATACCGCCAGGTGGGTGTTGAATACGAACGGGCTGCGCGCTTCGCAGGCAAGCCGGCGTACACGCTGCCGAAGCTGATCGAGTTGGCATACGACGGTCTTTTTTCGTTTTCGCGCGTGCCGATTCGCCTGATACAGTTCATGGGCTTCGCGGTCTCTACAATCGCCCTGCTCGTCGCGTTGTTTTACTTCGGCTTGTACTTCCTCCGCCCCGAACTATATCCCCTCGGTTTTGCGACGCTTTCGGTCTCGATCTGGTTGCTCGCCGGAGTACAACTGTTGTTCATGGGCATCATTGGGGAGTACGTGGTTCGCACGTTCGACGAGGCGCGCAGACGTCCGACGGCGCTGATTCGCCAATACATCACCCACCCCGACGAGCAGGCGCCGTACGACGCGGCGCCGGCGTCGCAGGCGCCCCAAGTTCGGCGGCCGCCCATCTACTTGGCCCAAGGAGATCGAACACTGGACCGGTGATCCCCACCAACCGGCCGGCTTCGGCAGGCGATTGCACCCACATTCCGGGATCAAGCCATGGACGAATCTTACAGCGAGGAGTACGCCGACCTTTACCGCCGGCACTGGTGGTGGCGCTCGCGCGAGGAGATTTTGGTTCAGGTCATCCAGTCGTTCGAACTCGAACCCCCTCTCGAAATTCTCGACGTGGGTTGCGGCGACGGGCTCTTCTTCCCATCCCTCGGCAGATTTGGAGACGTACGCGGCATCGAAATCGACCGGTCGCTGTTGACCGATGACAATCCGTTTCGCGATCGCATTTGCACAATGCCGCTCGGTAACGCCGCCTATGCGCATTGTCAGTTCGATCTCATCACGGCGTTGGACGTCATTGAGCATATTGAAGACGACCGCAACGCCGTCGCACACATGTTCGACATGCTCCGGCCGGGCGGGGTTCTGCTAGCGACGATGCCGGCCTTCATGCAGCTTTGGGACCATCACGACGAGACCAACCGGCACCATCGCCGCTACACAAAGCAAACGGTAGTCGAGCTATTGCAGCCGCATTGCGAGGCGGTCGACGTGCGATACCTGTTTCACGCGATTTTTCTGCCGAAGCTTCTTCTAAAGATCGTCAATCTCGGGCGTCGAAAGAAGTTTTCTCAGCACAAGATTCCGCACGCGGCCGTCAACCGGTTCATGCTCGCGTTGTGCGTCGGCGAGTATCGCCTCCTGCGGCGGTTGCACGTTCCGTTTGGGACTTCCGTTCTTGCCGTGGCACGAAAACGGCGGGGCGAGACGCCCCGATGTGACTGCCGGACGAACCCGCTCTCATCCCGTGCTCAAGCCGCTTCGTGATCCCGGCGGCTGAGGATCTCCTCGCACGCCTCGCACACCGTCTCGACGCCGATGGCCTCCATGTACTTCGGCGATGCACGGCGTCGCTGGCGGGTGGAGCCGTCAAAGTGCATCTTTTGCAGGGCGATGTGCCCCGGGCCGTAAGGGGCGTGGCGCCGGGCGGGAAACGGACCGTGAAGACTCACACAAGGCGTATCGACCGCCGCGGCCAGGTGCAACGGGCCCGTGTCGCAGCTTACAAACAGCCGGGCACGCCGGGTAAGCGCCGCCAGTTGTGTCAGCGTAACGGGGGGAATCAATTGCGCGTGGCCGCCCGAGCCTGACCTGATCCGCTCGGCCAGGGCGCGCTCGGATGGACTTCCCCCAAGGACCATGGTCGGCAGCCGGCGATGCTCGCCGAGGTATTTTGCGACGGCGGCGAAGCGATCGGCGGGCCACAGTTTCGACGGCCAGGTGGCCCCGGCGTTGATGATCGCAAAACCATCGTCCATGCCGGCTTCGCGGATGATTCGTTCCGCCGCCAGACAGTCCGGCCGATGCTCCGGTACCCGGAACCGAACCGTCGGCGACTCGATCCCCAGCGGCCGGAGCAGGCCGAGATTGCGATCGACCGCGTGAGGGTCTCCGGTGTCGACGGTTTCGGTATTCAGCCAGGGGCTCAATTCGCGTCCCCAAATGCCGCCGACCCCGATTCTTCTTCGAGCCCCGGACAGCCACGCGACGATGGCCGCCTTGGTCAGGCCCTGGGCGTCGATGGCGATGTCGAACTTCATCGCCCGGAGCCGGCGGCGCAACTGCCACACGATTCTTGGCGATTTCAACCAGCCTCGCGGCAGGGCAACCAGTTCGTCGAGCGCCTCATGCCCCGCGAGCAGTTCGGCGCCCCGCTGGGCAACCCATGCCAGAAACGCCCCGGGGAAGTGTTCGCGAAGAGCGCAGGCAACGGGCATCGTCTGGACCACGTCGCCGATGGCGCTGAGCCGGGCAATGAGGATTCGAGGCGCTGGGCCGATGTCGGTCATGGCTGCCTGCCGTGCCAAGGGGCGGAGGGCCGATCTCGCGGGAACGAGAGGCCTCCGGCGGATGCGCGGGCGGCATTATATCCGTTGCCGGGGATTCTCCAATAGGCATTTTCTCTGCCCAAAACACCCGAAAACTCCCTAAGTACCGCTATTGCACGTCCTTGCGACTCTCGCTAACATACCCCCCCGCGACCATTAAGTTCAGTAACTTAGTGAAGATAGGGCAGGTGTGGAGCCCCCCGATTGTCTTCCGAAGGAATCGACATGAGTGACGAGCGTTCACAACTCCCCGGCGAAAGCGAGAATTCGCGGAGCGTCTTCTGCCACCTGCTCTTGCTGCTTGCCATTGTCGGCATCATTTACGGCGCCCGCATCGGCACGATGCCCGTACACGGCGAGGAAACGCGATGGGCTCGCGGCGGGGCGCTGATGATGGAGACGGGCGACTGGATCGTCCCTCGCCAACAGTACCAGGTCTATGCCGATCGGCCCCCTTTGAACAGTTGGGCGATGGCCGCCGCGAGCATGCTCCGAGGCAAATTGGACGCCGCCGCCGTCAGACTGCCCAGTGTCCTGGCCATCGTCGCGACCACCTTGCTCGTGTTTGTCTATGCGCGGATGTTCCTCGATTTGCTCGGGTCGATCGCCGCTGCCGCAGCTTTCGCCACGATGGGGCAAGTGTTGCAGATCGGCAGGCTCGGCGAGTCGGACGCGGTTTTCACCTTGTTCATTTCCGCATCCCTCTTGCTTTGGCATGCCGGATACGTGCGGCGGTGGCCCTCCGTCTGCATTTGGACGATCGGATACTCGTGCGCGGGCTTCGGGGCGCTAACGAAGGGCCTGCAGGCGCCCGTCTACTTTTGCGCGGCAGCCACGGTGTTCCTGATATGGAAACGGGATTGGCGAACCTTGTTCTCCTGGTCGCACGCGGCGGGGATCGCAGCGTTCGCCGCTATCGTCGGCGCCTGGCAGATACCCTTCTACCTGATGACGGACACGGAGACGGTTCTGATCACCTGGTTCGCCAGCCAGACCGACCGCGTCGGACTGTCCGGTCTGCCTTCCCACATGGCCAGCTATCCGCTGGAAACGCTTGCCTGTTTACTCCCCTGGTCGCTCCTGCTGATACAACTGGTCAACCGCCCGCTGCGCCAGTCGCTGCGTGACGAGACGGGCCACCTGGAGTTCCTGATCATTGCGATCGCGGTCGCGTATCCGACCGTCTGGCTGTCCGTCGGGGCGCGCGGCCGGTACTTCATGCCGCTCTACCCGTGCATCGCCGTTATCCTGGGGATCATCATCCAGCGCAGCGTCCAGGCACCCGTGGGCTCCTACGCCCGGCGGGGTTGGAACCGTTTTCTAGTGAGCTTGTCCCTCGTCTGTGCCGGTGCTGCGGTTTTCGTGGCATGCGCCGGACTGATCCCGTCCCTGAAGGACGTGGCCCAACCGCCTGTGATGGCCGCGATATTTGCCGTCGCCGGTCTGGCCGTCGCCGTCACGCTGCTCTGGGCACGGAAAGGGGCGGGCAACCTGCGCGCCGAAGTCGCCATCTATGCGTTGACGGCGTTCCTGGGGCTTGCGTATACCGGCGTAGTGATCAACGCGAACATGGCGACGCGAACCGATATAGCGCAACTTGTGGCTGAAGCCAAGGCAAAAGTGCCCGTTCCCGAAGACCTCGTCAGCCTCGGCCCGGTGTTCCACCGGTTCTGCTACTACTACGAAGACACCATCCCCGAGATTCCCTGGCCCGAACGGGTGGAGGACTTGCCCGGCGAGGTGGACTACTTCTGTTTCGAGCGTCACAGCGGCGACACGCCCGAGCAGCGGATTGACGGACGCGGCCGCACCCTTAGAACGACTTCGGGGACGCTGCCCTTCCCGTGGGAGAAGATTGTCGAAGTGGGCTGCGATTCGCGGGCCAAGGAGGTTCACGACCGCACGGTCATCATCGGCCGTGTTCTCAGGCCGCTTCCGCAAAACCCCGGCGACATTTCGCGCACTGTCAACTTGCCGACGATCCAACGGTGATCTTCTTTTGGAGAGGTTTCCGATGAACCATGGTCGAGAATACACCCTCACCTCGTGTCCCGCTTGCCGGTACAACGAGATCGTAGAACTCTTCAAAATGTCCGAACACGTTCTCATGCAGTGCCAACTGTGTGGGCACGGATTCGTGCGCGACGTTCCTTCCGATGAGGAGTTGTTCCGATGGTATGAGAACACGTGTGTGCAAGAAAGAGAATTCGTCCCGCGCAAGAGATTGGCCCGATCGTTGAAGTACTGGCTCTTTGGAAAGTACCTCAAGACCCTGTCTCCCAGGGGGCACTCGACCCGGCTGCTCGAAATCGGCTGCGGTCAGGGGGATTTGCTTCACGCCGTCCGCAACGATCCGGATATCGAAGCTGAGGGCATCGACTACGGCGCCGCAACGACCGAGTATGCCAGATCGCTCGGCCTTAGGGCTTATCGGCAACCCCTCAAGGATCGGCGTTACCCCGACAACCATTTTGACATTATCGTTGCCCTGCACGTAATCGAACACGTGCAGAACCTCGACGAGATCGCCGCCGAGATCCGCCGCATTCTCAAGCCCGACGGCTGTTTCTTCGCCGTTGTCCCCTGTCTCTCGCACATCAAGGCCCGGTTGGCCGGTACAAAGTGGAAGTACTGGGGACCACCGGGACATCTATGGTATTTCACGACGAAATCGTTTCGGGCTCTCCTGGAACGATTCCACTTCGACGTCGTCTATTCGTCCGCCTTGTACCATCGCGCACACATGCGAATCCTCGCCAAGAAAAAGAAGGTCGCCGGGACGTGCGTTGAAAAACGCAGGATGGCGAAAGTAGCGTAGGTATCCTTCGGCGGAAAAAGGGGATAGAATAGAAGGTTTGCAGTCCGCCATCCGACGACCTCTCATGTCCTCTCCGCCAAAACCCGGCTCCGCGCGCCTGTTGCCGACAACCCCCCGGGAAGTCGCCGACCGGGGTTGGGATGCGGTCGATGTCGTTTTCGTGACCGGCGACGCCTATGTCGATCATCCGAGCTTTGCGGCGGCCCTGCTCTCGCGGGTGTTGGAAGCGGAGGGCTTTCGGGTGGCCGTCCTCAGCCAGCCCGATTGGCATTCGGCCGATCCGTGGCGGACCTTCGGCCGGCCGCGGCTGTGCTTTGCCGTAAGCGCCGGCAACATGGATTCGATGCTCAATCACTACACGGCCAACCGTAAGGTCCGCAACGACGACGCCTACACCCCCGGCGGGAAGATCGGGCGCCGCCCGGACCGCGCGACGCTCGCCTACTGCCAACGGGCGCGCGAGGCCTATAAGGGCGTGCCGATCATCGCCGGCGGAATCGAGGCCAGCCTGCGACGCTTCGCACACTACGACTATTGGAGCGACAACGTCCGGCGCCCGATCATCCTCGACGCCAAGGCCGATCTGATCGTCTACGGGATGGGCGAACGACCGCTGGTGGAAATCGTCCGGCGACTTGACGCGGCCGCTAATACTGACTCGGTGGGTGCCACTGCCGGCTTGTCCAGCAGTGCGGCATCGGGTGAAGCCCTTCGCGATCTTCGCGACATCCGCGGCGTCGTCTATCGGCTCGGAGCGAGCGAAACGCCGCCAGAAGACGACACGCTTACGCTGCCGAGCTGTGAGGAAGTCGTCGCCGACAAGCGTGCGTTCGCCGAGATGACCCGGATCATCCACCGGGAAACGAATCCCCACAACGCCCGGCGGCTGGTCCAGTTCCACGGCCGCGAGGCGGTCGTGGCCAATCCGCCCGCATGGCCGCTTGACGAACGGGAGATGGACCGGATCTACGGCTTGCCGTTCACACGGCGGCCGCACCCGGGCTACGGCAACCGGGAGATCCCCGCGTTCGCGGTGGTGAAAGATTCGGTCCAGATCATGCGGGGCTGTTTCGGCGGCTGCACGTTCTGCTCGATTACCGCCCACGAGGGCCGGATCATCCAGAGCCGCAGCCGGGAGTCGGTCCTGGCCGAAATCCGCCGGATGGCCGGTCGGCCCGGCTTCCGGGGCACGATCAGCGACATCGGCGGGCCGACCGCCAATATGTACCGGATGGGCTGCTCGCGGCCGGAGATCCAGGCACGTTGCCGACGGCTCAGTTGCGTCCATCCGACGATCTGCCGGCTGCTTCAGACCGATCACGGCCCTCTGATCCGGCTGATGAAGGCCGCCCGGAAGGAAAAACGCGTCAAGCAGGTCTTCGTCGCGTCGGGTGTCCGCATGGACCTTGCACGGCGGAGCAAGGCATACATCAACCACCTTGTGCGGCACCACGTCGGCGGTCGTTTGAAAGTGGCCCCCGAGCACGCCGATCCCGAGGTGCTCCGGCTAATGAAGAAACCGCCGATCGGCGATTTCGAGGTGTTCGCCAAGAAGTTCCGCGAGGCCGCCCGCGCCGCCGGAAAGAAGCAATACCTCGAGCCGTACTTCATCGCGGGCCACCCGGGCTGTGATCTTGCGGCGACGATCGAGCTGGCCTTGTATCTGAAGCGTCACAAGATCCGGCCCGAAAAGGTCCAGGAGTTCATCCCTGGCCCGATGGACATCGCTACGTGTACGTACTACACGGGCGTCGACCCGCTGACCGGCCGGGAGGTCCACGTCCCCCGCGGCCGCGAGCGGCGATTGCAGAAAGCACTCCTGCACTACTACAAGCCGGAGAACTACGCGGACGTTCGCAAGGCCCTCGAAGAGGCCGGCCGCGAAGACCTCATCGGCCCCGGTCGCAATTGCCTGATCCGATCGCAGCCACCGAAGAATTCACGCAAGAAGAAGCGACCCGCGCGGCGGCGTTCCAAGAAGTCGCCCCAAAAAGGCTATCGCCCGGGCCGGAAGACGGCCAAGCGGAGGGAGTAAGCCCCGGTATCTCTTGGCGGTTGACTCCGGTCGCACGTTCCGGTATGATAATCGGTAGTACTGGAGAAACGTTATGTCAACAGCCAAAGTAGCCATCTCAATCGACGAAGATTTGCTGGCCGTGGTTGACCAGTTGGTGTCGCAAAACGTGTTTGCCAACCGCAGCCAGGCAATTCAGGCTGCCGTGCGGGAGAAGGTCGATCGGCTGAACCGCCACCGTCTGGCGGAGGAGTGTGCCAAGCTGGACCCGCAGGTCCACAAGGCCCTCGCCGAGGAAGGTATGTCGGAAGCGTTGGACCAATGGCCGGAGTACTGAGAGGCGACATCTATTGGGCCGATCTCAACCCAACTCGCGGCCACGAACAGCGCGGGCAGCGACCGGTCCTGGTCCTCAGTCACGACGTGTTTAACGACCGCTCGGAAACGGTCGTTGCGGTTGCAATTACCAGTCAAGTCCAACGGGCCGGGTTTCCTCTCTCGCTTCCGATCGAAAGTGTTGAACTCCCGAAGAAGTCTTGGGTGCTTATCAGCCAGATTCGTATCCTTGCAGCGGAACGTCTGGGCCGAAAGCTCGGCCGCATCTCTCCGGAAGAGCTTGCGAAAGTTATTGAAGGGCTCAACGAGATTGTTGCCGATTGATCGGCTCTATTCAGGCTTCCGGTATAACTCGCCGCGGGGTTGCTTCACCCATCGTCCTGCCATGGCGGCGTCGACGAGGTCGCCGACGATGACATCTTCCGGATCGCCTCGCCGAATCTTTCGCCAGCCGGAGGAAAGATAGAACAACCAGATCAGACCCAGCATGGGAATGACGAACAGGGCAGCCCCCCAAGGAAACGCCAAAACGGCGACCACGCCGCTGAGGGTCATCGCGGCAAGAACGCCCAAACAGCCGTATCCTGCCCGGGCGGTCGTCTGGAGAATCTCGTGTTCCGAGAGGAAGAGCCCGCCGAAGTCGAAAGGCGGCAACGACTGGGGATCGACGTTGAACTCCCGGGTGAACGCCTCGAAGAGATCGGTTACCTCGTCCCCGTTGATCCGAATGTCGAAGGCCAGCGACGTGCCGGGCGAGATTTTCCGCAACCGCGTATCCGTCTTCTTGGCGACCAGTTGCCTTACGCGCTCCACAAGGCCGGCATCGTACTCCGGCAATTCCCCGGCCGCGGCCGGTTCCCACTCTCGCGGCGATTCGTAGGGATTCTGATCCATGGGCGGCACCGAAGTCCATTGTAGACTCATACGCGCTAAAGGGTCGCTCAAAAATAAGGTTCGGCAATCGGGTCTATAAAGCCGCGACCGCTGAGGCTGTGACTTTTTGGCGTTTGACACGTTCAGTCTGTAGGGAACGCCCTCTGTGGCGTTCCGGGAAGCAGCAACGAGCGTGTTTTCCGGGTTTCGGAACGCCACAGAGGGCGTTCCCTA
>Ga0180432_10000991_pt1 | contig 45552 bp, 36 predicted proteins | sample SS_ome_10_FD_132414 | JGI IMG/M metagenome (GOLD analysis project Ga0180432, IMG submission 132414) | Hypersaline lake sediment archaeal communities from the Salton Sea, California, USA - SS_1_MS_2 metaG | ecosystem: Environmental > Aquatic > Non-marine Saline and Alkaline > Hypersaline >...
GCAGAGGTGGCGCTCGCGCTTCTCGCCGTTGGGAGGGACGATATCGGTCACGTGGACTGTGGCTCGGGCGTTGTTGCAGAGCTGGCAGAGGATTTCCATGGCACGATCCTGCCGGGCGTCAGCGGTTTCTGCCGGCCCGGTGATAGTAGGCGAATTTTACCGGTCCCCCAAAACATCGTCAACCGCGGCCGGTCTTCGGGGTGGTCTGGCTTGCGGGCCGGGATGGTAGGCGGCGATACAGCCCGGCGCCTCGACGACCTGGACGCTCTCGAGCAGGTCGGGTCGCGAGACGCGCCGCCGCAGGGCGTCGAAGACGATCCGGGCGACGTTCTCGGCCGTGGGGTTGATACCGGCCATCAGGGGGCAGGCGTTCAGGTCGGTGTGATGAAGTTGCTCGAGCACGGCGGTCAGGGCGCCGTGAACGGCTTCGAAGTCGACCAGCATGCCGGTTTCGTCGAGTTCATCACCGGTGAAGCGGGCCTGCACCTGCCAGTCGTGGCCGTGCGGTGGCTCGTACCCGCCGCCGGGCAGCCGGAGCCGGTGGGCAGCCGAGAACGCCGCACTGACCATCACGCGATACATGCCCAGACCTCGCTGCGCGGGCGACCCCCGCAGACCGCACGCTCCGGGGATTATAGCCGGCCCGACACCGTTTGCCCCCCGCTTGACCCCTCGGCCCGCCCTGGCTAGCATCGCCCCATGCTCCACCTCTGGCCTGACCGAAGTGCGCTCGAAGGCCTGGCGAAGCGGGCGAACACCATCCCGGTGTACTGCCAGATCCTCAGCGACCAGATGACGCCGGTAACCGCTTTCCAGCGACTGGCGGCCGAAAGCCCCTACGCCTTCCTGCTGGAGAGCGTGATCGGGGGCGAGAAGATCGCCCGCTACTCGTTCATCGGCGCCGACCCGGCGTCGGTGTTCGAGGCCACCGGCAACCGGACCACGCTCACGCACGAGGGCCGGACCTCTACCGAGGACCTCGCAGATCCCCTGGCCCGCCTGGAAGAGCTGCTGGGCGCCTACCGCGCGGCGTGTCCGCGCGAGCTGCCCCGCTTCGTCGGCGGCGCGGTGGGGTACGCCGGCTACGACGCGGCGCGGTACTACGAACGCCTGCCCGACGCCCCGCCGGACGACCGCGGGCTGCCCGACATCCAGTTCGGGCTGTACGACACCATGGTCGTCTTCGACCACGTGCAGAAGCTGATCAAGGTGGTGGCCCACGCCCACCTGGAGCGGGACGGGCTGGACGGCGGCTACGACGACGCCAGGCGGCGTATCGAGCGCACCGTCGAGACCCTGCAGAGCCCGCCGCCCGCGGGTCTGCTCTCGATGACACCTGCGGGCACCGGGACGGCCCGCTACACCAGCAACTACACGCGCAGCGACTTCGAGCGCGATGTGGAGCGCTGCCGGGAGTACATCCGGGCGGGCGACATCTTCCAGGTGGTTCTCTCCCAGCGGCTGGGGGTGGAGACTCCGACGGAGCCGTTCGACATCTACCGGGCTTTGCGGGTGGTCAACCCCTCGCCGTTCATGTTCTTCGTCAAGAGCCCGCAGGTCACGCTGGTGGGCAGCAGCCCGGAGATCCTCTGCCGGGTGGAGGACGGGGTGGTGACCACGCGTCCGCTGGCCGGCACGCGGGCCCGCGGCCGGAGCGAGGCCGAGGATCGCGGGCTGGAGAAGGAGCTGCTGGCCGACCCCAAGGAGCGGGCCGAGCACGTCATGCTGGTCGATCTGGGCCGCAACGACATCGGCCGCGTGGCCGAGCCCCGCAGCGTCCGGCTCGACGAGCTGATGAGCGTGGAGCGCTACAGCCACGTCATGCACATCTGCAGCAACGTCTCCGGGCGGCTGGCCGCCGGCAAGACGGCTTTCGACGCCCTCCGGGCCGTGCTGCCGGTGGGCACCGTCAGCGGGGCGCCCAAGATCCGGGCCATGGAGATCATCGACGAGCTGGAGCCCACCCGGCGAGGCCCCTACGCCGGGGCCATCGGTTACTTCGACTTCGCCGGAAACATGGACACCTGCATCGCCCTGCGCACGCTGGTCATCACCGAGGGCGAGAACGGCCACCGCCGGGTCTTCGCCCAGGTCGGCGCCGGCATCGTGGCCGACTCCATCCCCTCCACCGAGTACGAGGAGACCATGAACAAGGCCCAGAGCATGCTGCGGGCCATCGAGGTGGCCGACTCCTGGGCCGTAACCTGATCCGCACGTCGTCGACCCGCGCCCTGCCGATTCCTCGGCTGTTCACGGCACGGCTCCCGGGTCGTGAAGCCGCGGTTGTTGCCTGGTGTCGTCCACCTCGGATGCACGCGTCGGCCATCAGCGCGCCTGCCCGACCGCCTCGAGCATGGCCGCCAGGGAGTCTCTCAGCGGAATCCGCGGCTGCCAGCCGGTGGCCTCGCTGAGGCGGGTGTGGTCGCCGAAGCTGACGTCGACATCGGCGTCGCGCAAGTGGGCGGGGTCGGTGAGGATGCGGGGGGACTTGCCGGTCAGCTCGCAGAGCAGGGCGATGAGGTGGTCGATGGTTGTGGCCCGGCCGGTGCAGACGTTGTAGACTGCTCCGGCCTTGCCGTGGCGGGCCACGAGCCAGCAGGCTGCCGCGGCGTCGCGCACGTCGAGGAAATCGCGGGCGCTGCGGGTGTTGCCCGCGGTGATTTCGCCGTCGGCTGCCACGTCGGCGAGCAGCCGGCAGAGGCGACCGGCCACCAGGTTCGCCGATTGGCCCGGGCCCAGCAGGTTGAACGGCCGAACCACCATGATCTCCGTGCCCAGCTCACGGCCCACGCCCAGGGCCGCCAGCGTCTGGGCCCATTTGCAGCGCCCGTAGGGCGACGAGCCGCCGCAGGGACTGGTCTCGGTCAGCGGCGGAACGGCGCCGGGCAGGTACTCAGCCGCGGAGCCCACGCTGACCACGCGGGCATCCCGGCAGCCCGCTTCGGCCAGGCCGCGAAGCAGGGCGACGGTGCCGTTGACCTGGACGTGCCACATCTCCGCCTCGCCGGCGGGCGGCAGGGCGCCGGCAAGATGAATCACCCATTTCGGGGGCTCCTGGCGGGCGGCGGCGGCCACATCATCGACCCGGGTGACGTCCAGGGGGAGGCAGGCATCCAGACCGGAAAGGCGGGTGGGAACGTGGTCCAGGCCGACGAGGCGGGGCCGGTCCGGACCATCGTGGAGCACGGCGACCAGGTGCCGGCCGGTGAAGCCGCCTGCCCCCGTGATCCAGAGAGCGGATCGCTCCGTTTCCGGTTGCCCGTTGTTCATGTCGGTCTGTTCGGTTCGCCGGCGACAGATCCGGCCGTGTGGCGGGCGTGGTGCTCGCAATGCCCGCGCCCGCGGGAGTGGGCTCCACGCGGCCAACGCTCGGCGTGCCCACGTTCTCCCGGGTGGATCTTACGGGCGGACGGCCCGGGACCCAACCCGCGGCCGTGTTATCGGGCGGAACTGGGGTGGTGCGGCGGTTCAGCGGGCGGTCTGGCGGGAACTTGTCGGTGTGGCGGGTCGTTCGGATAGAATGAATGGCAGGAGCAGGCGCTGCGGGTGGCGGACCGGGCGGTCCGGCGGCGCGGGCCGGCGAAGAAGGAGGAGGGAGCGGATGGACGCCAGGTTCTGGGCGGCAGTGGGGATGGCCTTGTGCGTCGGGGAAGCCGGGGCGGAGCAGGTGCAGATCACCGACACGCCGAACCACGCGGAGTGGCTCTGCGATATCGACGAGAACATCATCGTGTTCGACCGGGCCGAGTCGGACGGGCAGGGCGGCTATTGCTACGCCGAGCAGCGGGTGTTCGGGTACGATCTGGACACGGGCACGGAGTTCCCGGTGGGCGCCCAGCTCGGCCGGCAGCGCGAACCGAAGATCGATCAGCCCTACGTGGTCTGGTCGGAGCACCGTGGCAACGGCTGGGACGTCTACGGCATCAACCTGGAGACGCAGGCGGAGTTCCTCATCGCCGGCGGTCCGGGGCACCAGGAGAAGCCGGACATCGACGGCTCCTGGGTGGTGTACCGCGATGAGGTCGGCGACGTGGTAAGTGTCTACGCCGTGAATCTGACAACCTGGGAGCGGCGGGAGGTCTGCCTGGACTGCGGGAGCATGTCCTCGATCATCGGAGCCAAGGGTTATCACGGCCCGTCCCTCTCGGGCGATGTCGTGGTCTGGCAGGATTCCCGGTTCGGTATCAACCCCGAGATCTGGGGCTGGCGGTTCTCCACGGGCGAGCAGTTTCCCATCTGCACCGACCCGGCCCGGCAGGAGCACCCCCAGGTCTGCGGCAGCGTGGTGACCTGGATGGACCGGCGGCTGGGGGCGACGCTGATGACCATCTACGCCCGGGACCTGGAGACGGGGGAGGAGTGGCCGGTGGCCTACACCGGCGGCGAGCAGCGCTGGCAGGACGTGAGCGATCGTTTCGTCGTCTGGCGCGAGGGCAGCGTCGCCCCGCGAGCCATCTGGACCCACGACCTGCAAACCGGGACGCTGGTTGCTTACGCGGAGGACGATTCCCTCTACCAGACGGAGCCCGCTGTCCAGGGGGACACCATCTGCTACCGGGGCAAGGTGGTGGCCACGGGGGGCGAGTACGACATCTACGCCACCAGGCTCCCGCACTTGGCCCGGCTGGAGAGCTGCCTCAGCCACGGGCAGTCGGAAACCTACTGCCTGGAACTCGGGGAAGCGCCCGACGGCGCAGAACCGCGGTTGCCCGGGATCCAGGAGCTGGTGGTCACGCAGGATACCCCGGTGGAAGGTGACGTCGAGGTGCAGATTCGCACGGAGGCGGGCGAGGTGCTGGACGGTGTGTCGGCGGTGGCAGGTCCGGGCCCCGAGCAGATGACGGTGCAGATCGACGGCGGGCTGCCGAACGGGGAGTGCTTCCGGCTGGTGGTGGCCGGCATCCTGGAGGAGCGGCGCCTCCTGGGGCTCCAGGCGGACACCGATGGCAACGGCCTGGTGAACTCCGTCGACTACGCGGGCGTCAAGGTGCGTTACGGCCAGCCGGCGGACGACGACACCTTCGGCGTCGATCTCGACACGGACGGTATCGTCACCTCACTGGACGGCGCCGCCGTGAAGGCCCGGTTCGGAGAGGCGGCGCCGGACTGCCCCTGACGGGTCGACGCGGGGACAGCGCGTTCCGTCGAGCTAGGCAGGGGATCTGTTCCGGCGACGCCCGGCGGCTCAGCGCCCTGCGGGGGCGGCGGGGACCCCGCCGGCGAGCGGACAGGAGCTGAAGCCCAGGCTTGATCTTCTAACCATCCGTTGATCTGTCTGATCCGGTGATGCCCGGCAGCCAGAGTCTCCGGGCTGCAACCTCGACGGGTCACCTCGGCTGAGGGCTCCACGGAGGGGCTGGTGGCTGGCGGTGGACCTGGCTGCCAGAGCGTGGCTCCGCAGAGGGCCCGGCGCTGTTTCCGGGTGGGCGGTCATTGGGCGTCGGTATTCTCGGACGCGGCGGGGGCGGCAGACCACCACCGGCTTGTGTTGGGCGGGAGACGCCGCTGTCCCGGCCGACAACAGCCACCGCTTCTTCGGGACCGTCCTTCGGGAGGCTGATCCGGGCGGGCGGCCGGATGTGCCCGTCCCGCTACAGGCGGGCTTTTTTCTGTTCTCGAGCCCACAAGACGCGGGGTTTGCAGGCCACGACCCGAGCAGTCGGAGGGCCGACTTTGGTACAATGCCCGGAACGCGCACTGATCACCAGGTGCCAGCACGATGGGCGGTGTACAGTCGCGCCGGAGGGAATCAATGGGTGCGAGTGTGCTTCTTCCAGTTGCCGCGGCAGCGTTTGTTTCGGTGGCTGCCGGTGCCACCGCCGGCGTTCTGCAAATCACCGATACCCCGCTGCACGCCGAATGGCTGGCCGACGTGCACGAGAACATCATCGTCTTCGACCGCGTGGCCGTCGATGGCTTCGGGGGCTACGTGCTCTCCAGCCAGCGGGTGTTGGGATACGACCTGGAGAGCGGAGCGGAGTTCGCGGTCGGCTCGCCGGTCGCCCGGCAACGGGAACCGAACGTCCACAAGCCCTACGTGGTCTGGTCGGAGATGCGCGGGCAGGGTTGGGACGTGTACGGGATGAACCTGGAGACCAGGCAGGAGTTCCTGATCGCCGGAGGGCCGGGCAACCAGGACCGGACCGATATCGATGGGGGCATGGTGGTCTACCGGGACGAGGTCGAGTCCGTGGTCAACGTGTACGCCGTGGACCTGACGGCGGGCGACCGTTTCCTGGTCTGCCACGATTGCGGCCTCATGTCGTCGGTGGTCGGTGCCAAGGGTTACCACGGCCCGACCGTCTCGGGTGACCTGGTGGTCTGGCAGGACGATCGGTTCTCCAACGAGCCGGACATCTGGGGCTGGCGCTTCTCGACCCAGCAGGAGTTCCCCATCTGCACCCACCCCGCCCGTCAGGAGCACCCCGTCGTCTCGGGGAACGTGGTCACCTGGATGGACTGGCGCGACGGCGTGCAGACCATCTACGCCAGGGACCTGACCACCGGCGAGGAAGCCGCCCTGGCTCCCAGTGGCGGCGATCAGCGCTGGCAGGATATCGACGGTGACCTGATCGTCTGGCGCGACGGCGGCGTCGCGCCGCAGGACATCCGGGGCTACGACCTGCGGGCCGAGGCCGGCTTCACCCATACGGGCGACCCGATCCGCTTTCAGACCCAGCCGGCGATCTGGGAGGACACGGTCGTGTACCGGGCGAAAGGCACGATCGGCGAGTACGATATCTTCGCGGTGAGGCTTCCCCGGCTGGCGACGATGGCAAGCTGCCTGACCCACGACGACCATGCCGAGTACTGTCTGGAGGTCGGGGTGAGCGGCGGGGCAGGCGAGGCCGTCGAGCCGCGCCTGGACGGTGTCCACAAGCTGGTGCTGACGCTGGACGGTGAGGCCCCGACCCAGCCCCAGTTGCGCATCCGCGACGGTTCGGGGAAGCTGATTGTCGGGGGGCTGGCGGTGGCAGGGGTGGGCGCCGGCCAGGTGGTGTTCGGCGTGCAGTCGGGTCTGCCGCAGCGGGTGTGCTGCCGGGTCAACATCGCCGGCGTGCTCGGCGAGGGATACGTTGTCGGCCTGCCGGGTGACGCCACCCGCGACGGCCTGGTGAGCTCGCTCGACTACGCGGGTGCCCGGGCCTACTACGGCGCCGACGTCCAGGAGCAGAACTTCATCTACGATGTCAGCGGCGACCACGCGATCAACTCCATCGACGGGTCGAGCATCAAGGCGCATTTCGGGTACAGCGTGGCGGACTGTCCGTGAGCGCCTTCCCGCCGGCGGCAGGCGGGGCCTGGCGCCGGGGAGCGGGGATGGCGGGGGCTTGGTGATGCTCCCTGGGGGGCGAGTGGTGCGCCGCAGGGGGTACTAGATCCTTCGATGCAGGGCCCGCTCGTCGCAAGCCTCCGTCAGCGGGGTCTCCTGCGCTACGGGGCGCCTCGCGGGCCGGTCCGGCCTCGAATGAGTTCCACCGGCGATCGGCAGGGCCTGGATCCCCGATTCGATCTTTTTTCCATCCGTTGATCCATTTTATCCGGCCGCGGCCGGCGATAACCTCGGCAGCAATGGCTTGCCAGGTGCCCATCCACGTGCTGGTGGTCGAGATGACGGGCGTGCTGCGCGGAATCGTGTGGCGCATCCTCACCCGGGCGGGCGATCTGGAGGTTCGTGCGGTGAACGGCGGAGACGACGCCATCCGGCGAGCCGTGGACGAGGACGAGCCCGACGTGCTGATCGCCGCCATCGACGCGTGGACCGCGGGGAGCGTCTGCGAGGAGGTCCTGTTCGCCCACCCGCACCTGCGGGTGCTGGGGCTGGAGGGCGACGGCCGGCGGGGCAGTCTCTACGAGCTGCAGCCCCGGCGGATCGCCCTGGGCGAACTGTCCGCGGAGGGGCTGGTGGCGGCCATCCGCGAGCGCTGCCCGGCCCGGCGGACCCGGCGCCCGGACGGCAGGGGGGCGGCTGATGGATAACGGGCAGGGAGCGGGCGGCTCGCAGGGGCGGGCGACGGTGGCATCCCCGCGGGCGGGGAGCCGGGCAGGAGACGGCGGATGTCCGTGGTAGAGCTTCGCACCAGCCGCGTGTCGTTGTACGGCCACGTGGCAGACGAGCAGACCCGCCAGGACGTGGCGCCGGGTGACTTCCGGGCCTGGATCGACGCGCCCCCGCAGGAGGCCCTCCGCAAGGACGACGGACATTTCGTCTTCGCCGACCTGCCCGCTCTGGCGACGTCGGTCACGGTCCTGCTCGAGGGGCCGGCGTACCGGCGTCGGTCGCTGCCGGCTGCGCTGCTGCCCGACACCGCCGTGGCCCTCGAGCCGGCCGGGGAGGACGAGCTGTTCCTCTGCCTGACCGGTGTCAGCGCCGGGGACCAGCAGGTCAGCTTCGACGCCATCCCCTTCCTGCCGTCGATCGACGCCGGGGCGGCGGTGCTGGGCCCCGGCGGTTTCGCCCAGACGCTCGCCGAGCCGCTCGAGGGCGGCGACGTGGCTTTCGCGGTGCTCAGCAGCGTGGCGGGGCTGAACCCGGGCGACCTGCTCCGCGTGGTGCGCAGCGCGCGGATCCTGCTGCGGGCCGGCCCGTACCACCCGTTCACTCCGGACACCACGCTGGTGGCGTTCACGATCGTCGAGGACGATGCCGAGGCCACGCCGATCGCGGATGCCGCGGTCACCATCACCCAGGTAAACGACGCCCCTCTCCAGACGGTCACCATCGACGGCGTGGCTCTGCAACGCGTTCCCCTGGCTCCGTCGGGCTTTCTGGTGCTGGGGACGGCTGCGGACATCACCCGCACGAGCAACGAACGCGGGCTGGCGGTCTTCGCCTACCAGGCGCAGGCGCCCGTGCAGAAGATCGCGGTCACCATCACCAGGAACGGGTACATCGCCGAGTCGCGGGCCGTGACGGTGACCGCCTCGCAGCGCACCAGCACGTCGGTCACGCTGCTGCGGGCCTGACGGCCCGGCGGAGCTCGGTTGCAGCAAGCAGGAGTCTTCAGATGGCCAAGGCGAAGGAATCGAAACCCGCTGCCCGGGAGGCAACGGTCGTGGTGCGGAACGTGGCCCGCCGACCGCTGATCTTCCGGGTGGCGGATGGCACGGTTCGGCTGGGCCCCCGGGAGCGGCGGGAGATCCCCAAGCGGTGGTGCGCCTCGGTGGAGCTGAAGCGCTTCTGCCGCGACCGGTGTGTGGTCTTCTCGGAGGAGCCCCGCCCGGCGCCCGGCCGGCAGGAGACCGCGGAGCGGGGGGGGAAGACGGAATCCGCCGCAGAGCGGCCGGCGGCCGGGGAGCCCAAGGCGGGTCCCCCCGCCGGCGAAAGCCGGAAGCGCCCCCGCTGACCGGTCGAGTCCCGACGTGACCGCCGGAGAAAGGGAAACCTCCCATGCCGACCTACCAGGCTCCAGGAATCTACGTTGAGGAACAGTCGTCCGGCTCCCGGCCGATCGAGGGCGTGAGCACCTCGGTGGCCGCCTTCGTCGGCGTGACCGAGAAGGGGCCGCTCGGCGCGGCGACCCTGGTGACGAGCTTCAGCGATTTCGTCCGCCAGTTCGGCGGCCCGCTGAAGATCGTGCAGGGCGCCGCCCACCTGGCGAACCACTACCTCTACTACACGGTGAGCCACTTCTTCGCCCAGCGCGGTACCCGCTGCTACGTCGTCCGGGTGGTGCACTACAGCGACCTGGACACGGCCGCCACCGCGGCCATCCCGGCGAGCGCCCCTTTCGCCGGCACCAGCCTCGCCGGGGCGGCCGTCGCCGGGGCCCTGAGCGTGCGGGCCCTGAACCCGGGGAGGTGGGGCGAGTCGCTCTCGGTCGGCATCACCCGCTCGAGCAGATTCTCCGTGCTCCTGGCCGACCCGGTGGGGGCCGCGGGGGACACCCAGGTCACCCTGGTGGACAACACGGACGTGGTCGCCGGTTCGTTGCTGTGGATCGTGGAGGAGGCCAGCGGTGTGGTCCAGGGCATCGACGCCGCGAACAACTCCATCATCTTCCAGGAACCGCTCCAGCAGGGGTCGCAGCAGTTCGACGGGGACATCAGTGACGCCGTGGTGGTGCGGGTGGTCTCCGCGGACCTCCAGCTCGACACCACCACCAACATGGGCGGCAGCACGGTGCACCAGGGCGCCGGGGATGCCGCCGCTCCGACCGGCATCATCCTGGCCAGCAACACCAAGTTCGACGGAAGCCTGCTGCGCAACGGCGACGTGCTCAGCTTCATCTTCAAGCAGGCCCTGGTCATCGTGGACCGGATCAGCACGACGACGGCGGCCAGCACCGGCGAGACCGCGATGCTGGTCCGGCTCCCCTCGGGAGACACGGTCGGCGACGCCTTCGACCAGAACAAGTCCCGGGCCTACGCCCTGGACTTCCGGCTGCGGGTCGAGGAGGACGGCAACGAGGTCGAGGTCCACGAGAACCTCTCCCTGGTGGAGACCAACACCGTGGACCACGTGAACGTGCGGCTGGGGGCGGAGAGCGGCAACTCGCAGTACATCGTCGCCGACGAGGACACCACCACCTCGACGGCCGTCCTGGTCGACCCCGCCGCCCTCACCCCGCTGGGCAGCGGCAACGACGGGCTCTCCGGTCTGAACGACGCGGACTTCGTGGGCAGTGAGATCCAGCTCACCGGTCTGCGGGCCCTCGATCGCGTCAAGGACGCCAGCATCCTCTGCCTGCCCAACGCCAGCGGCGCTCTGGCCACCCAGGTCCTCAACTACTGCAACACCCGCCAGGACCTGCTCTACATCATCGACGCTCCCGACTACCTGGACCCCGCCGTGCCGAGCCTGGTGCCGCCGACCGTCCAGGAGATCGTGGAATGGGTGGGGACCACGCACGCCCTGGCGTCGAAGTACGGGGCCATCTACTACCCCTGGATCAAGGTCGCGGACCCGTTCACCGGGGCGGACCTGCCCGTGCCGCCGTCCGGGGCCGTCGCCGGGGTCTACGCCTACACCGACGCGAAGCGGGGCGTGCAGAAGGCCCCGGCGGGGACCGACACGGCCCTGCTGAGCGTGGCCAGCGGCGTGGAGCAGGTGCTCACCAAGGCCGACAACGACACCCTCCTGCCGGCCCGCATCAACGCCATCCGCAGCCTGCCGGGCGAGGGCATCGTGGTGTGGGGCAGCCGGACCCTGGCCACCGACGCCGAGTGGCGGTACGTCAACGTGCGCCGCCTGTTCACCTTCCTGGAGCAGTCGATCGAGCGCGGCACGCAGTGGACCGCCTTCGAGCCCAACGACGCCACGCTGTGGAAGAACATCCGCCGCAACGTCGCCTCGTTCCTCCGGCTGCAGTGGCTGGAGGGCAAGCTCGCCGGGGGCACCGAGGAGGCAGCCTTCTTCGTCAAGTGCGACGAGGAGACCAACCCCCCGGAGGTCGTGGACGCCGGGCAGGTGGTGACCGAGATCGGGGCAGCGCCCCTGAAGCCGGCCGAGTTCGTCATCTTCCGGATCAAGCAGTTCGCGGGCACCGAGTCCGCCTGACCCTCAGACCTGGAGTGGGCCCATGCCAGAGTACCTGTCTCCGGCCGTTTACGTCGAGGAGCTCTCCTCGGGGATCAAGCCGATCCAGGGGGTGGGGACGTCCACCGCCGGGTTCGTGGGCCTCGCCGGGCGCGGGCCGATCGGCGAGGCGGTGGCGGTCTCGAACTTCGCGGAGTTCGTCCGCACCTTCGGCAGCTACTACGACGAGGGCTACCTGGCCTACGCCGTGAAAGCCTTCTTCGACGAGGGCGGCACGAGCTGCTACGTGGTGCGCACCTGCCACTACACCGGGCTGGTCCCGGACGCGGCGGTGGCCTTCCACGACTTCCCCACCGCGGCGGGGACCATACGGATCACCGCCAGCTCGCCCGGCGAGTGGGGCAGGAACCTGGTCCTGACCATCAGCGACGGATCGGCGGCCGACACGTTCAACATCACCGTGCTGCTGAGCGGTGTGGAGGTGGAGCGGCTGGAGGAGCTCAGTGTCGACTCCGCTTCCGCTCGCTACGTTGTCGACGTCCTGCCGCAGGAGAGCCGGTACCTGCTGACCAGCGGTGCCGCCCAGCGGCCGACCGCGGTCGCCGGGCAGGCCCTGGCCAGCGGCGGCGGGGACGGGCTGACCGACCTCGCCGCGAGCGACTTCTGCGGCGAGGTGACGGTGGGCCTGAATACCGTGCGGAAGGGCCTGAAGGTCTTCGACGCGGTCGACGACGTGAACATCCTGGCCGTGCCCGACGCCGTGCATCGGGACGTTCACGTCAAGGGCCTGGCCTACTGCCAGGGGCGGGGCGACTGCTTCTACCTTGCCGACCCCCTGGAGAAGGGAGTGGAGACCGCGGGTGAGGTGCTCAGCTACAAGCTGGCCCTGGGCCCCTACGCCGGGGGCAACGCCCTGAATTCGACGTACGGGGCCCTGTACACGCCCTGGATCAGCGTCTTCGATCCCGTCACCGGCGGCGAGCGGATGATCCCGCCGTGCGGGGCGGTGGCCGGCCGCTACGCCGGGACCGACGGCAAACGGGGGGTGCACAAGGCGGCCGCGGGCACCATCGACGGCCGCCTGGGCTCGGTGCTCGGCCTGGAGGTCGACTACACCACCGCCGACCAGGAGAAGCTCAACCCCAGGGGGATCAACGTCATCCGCCGGTTCGACGGCGTCGGCAACGTCATCTGGGGGGCCCGGACCGTCAGCACCGACCCCGAGTGGCGCTACCTGAACGTCCGCCGCTTGTTCCTCTTCCTGGAAGAATCGATCGCCGAGGCCACCACCTGGGCGGTCTTCGAACCGAACGGTCCCGAACTCTGGAAGAGCATCGTCCGCAACGTGGCCGCCTTCCTGCGCCTCCAGTGGCGCAGTGGTGCCCTGGTGGGGGTGACCGAGGAGCAGGCCTTCTACGTCAAGTGTGACGAAGAGACCAACCCGCAGGAGGTGATCGACGCGGGGCAGGTGGTCACCGAGATCGGCGTAGCTCCCTCCAAGCCGGCCGAGTTCGTCATCTTCCGCATCCGGCAGTTCGCCGCTGGCTCGGAAGTCACTGAGTAGGTCCCATCGAGACGGGAGGAATCCATCATGCCACGTCGAGACACGGATCCGTTCGGATCGTTCAACTTCCTCATCGAGAGCGGTGGTGTTCTGCAGGCCGGCTTTTCCGAGTGCACCGGGCTGACCTCGGAGACCGACCCCATCGAGTACCGCGAGGGCAACGAGGACATCACGGTTCGCAAGCTGCCCGGGCTCAAGAAGTTCGGCAACGTCACCCTCAAGCGGGGCGTCGCCGCCGGCCAGGAGATCCTGGAGTGGAGAAAGAACGTGGCGGACGGCAACATCGACCGCCAGGAGATCTCCATCGTCCTGCTGGACGAGGCCCGCACCGAGCAGGTCCGCTGGAACCTGACCAACGCCTGGCCCGCCAAGTGGATGGGACCGGAGCTCAAGGCCAACGCCAACGAGGTGGCGGTCGAGACGCTCGAGATCTGCCATGAAGGGTTGACCGTGTTATGAATCTGCAGACCGAGTACGAGTTCACCCTGCCCCGGGGGTACGTCGACAGGGAGGGCAACCTCCACCGCGCCGGGATCATGCGCCTGGCCACCGCCAAGGACGAGATCCTGCCGCTGTCCGACCCGCGGGTGCAGCGCAACGACGCGTACCTGATCGTGATCGTTCTCTCCCGGGTCATCACCCGGCTCGGCGAGCTGGGCGAGGTCAACCCCGGCGTGATCGAGAACCTCTTCGCGTCGGACCTGGCCTACCTGCAGGAGTTCTACAACCAGATCAACGCCGCGGGCCGCCCGCCGTCGGGACTCGGGGGCAACGGCGAGGATCCGGGGGAGGAGGTGCGGCAGCGGTTGGGGGAATCCTTCGCTACCCCGTGAGCGATCTGCTCGCGGAGATGGCGTTCGTGGCCTACCACTTCCACTGGCCGCGTGAGGAGATCCTGGACCTGCCCCACCCCGAGCGGCGGATGTGGGTCGAGGAGATCAGCCGCATCAACGAGGCGATGAACGACGAGGGCCGAGGATGACCCTGCTCGACGTGCGAGCGCCGGGCCTCTACCTGCGGGGCCGGGAGAGCGAGGTGCCGCCGGCGCTGACCAGCGGCATCACCGGTTTCGTGGGTGTGGCCCCGCGGGGTCCGCTCCACCTCCCGCAGCGTCTGCGAAGCTGGGGCGAGTACCTCCAGGTCTTCGGCGGCTTCGTCGCCTACGGCTACCTGGCCGAGTCCGTCTACGGCTTCTTCCTGAACGGCGGCGAGGAGTGCTACGTGGTCCGGAGCGCGGACACCCGGGACCGGTCGTTGGAGAACGAGGGGCGGCTCTGCCCGGTGGCGCTGGAGCTGGCGGTGGCCCGGCCGGGCGGGCTGGTGGTCGACCACCAGGGCAGCGAGACACTGCGGGTGCGGGCCATCAACCCGGGGAGCTGGGGCAACACCCTTCACCTGGAGGTGGAGGGGGAGTCGACGCAGGACCTGGCCCTGACCACGCTCCGGGTGGCGGGGGATCCGGCGCTCGACACGATCGAGGTGGCCGGCGTGTCCGACCTGGCCCCGGGGGCCCGAATCCGGATCGCCGATGCCCACGACGGCTTCACCCACGCCTCGTATCAGGTCGCCGCGATCCTGAGCGACACGACGGTGCGGTTGACCGGGCCCCTGCTCAGGGCGTTTGCCCGGGGGAGCACCGTCTACGGCCGCGGCTTCCGGATGCGGGTCCGGCACGACGAGCAGGGGCAGGAGGAGACGTTCGACAACCTCTCGATCGACCCGGACCACCCGCGCTTCGTCGAACGGGTCGTCAACGGCGAGGCCGACGCCACCGCTTACCTCGAGCGCCAGGCCCGGGGACATTCCATTCTGGTGCGCGTCGAGCGGGTCGGGGCCCACTTCAAACCGCTGGCGGTGATTCTCGACGGTTTCCAGGGTGGCGCGGACGGCTACACCCAGGCCCGGGCCACCCTCAACGACGAGGATGGCGCGCCGTCGCTGACTGTGGTTGCCCGGAGGGTGCTCGGCGCCGCGGGCAACGAGTTGCGGGTGCGTGCCGAGCCGTTCACCACGACGGCGGCCCTGCCCGTCCCGGTGCAGGCCGGCGGGCCGAAGAACCGGATCGTCGTGGAGCAGGTGGACGGTTTCGTTGCCGGCGATCAGGTGACGGTGACCACGCCGGACGGCGTCACCTCGGAGAGTGCCCTGGTCGGGGCCGTCGACGCGCCGGCCGGCGACCATGCCTTGCAGCTCACCGCGGAGCTGGTGAGCGGTTTCCCCATCGGCTCCACGGTGGTTGTCGCCGACCGGTTCACGCTCAGCGTCTTTGAAGGGGACCGGCCGCAGCCGGCCGAGGTGTACCGCAACCTGAGCATCAACAGCGGCGATGCCCGCTTCGTGCACCCGCTGCTGGAGGCGGCCGGCGCAACCGTGTGTGCGGCCCCCGCGGGGGGCGCCGGCAAGCCGCCGGAGGACGAGGTCCACCTGGCCCGGGGGCGCGACCCGGGCGAGATCGACTATCGCTTCTACACCGGCTACGACGGCGGTTCCTTCTACGCCGCGCCCGGCGTCTCCACGGCAGAGCCGGTGGGGCTGGCGGCCCTGGAGGCGGTGGGCGACGTGAGCCTGGTGGCCATCCCGGATCTGGACCGAGCCGTGACAGGGGAGCCGGGCGCGGCGGGAGCGGGCGCCTTCCTCGCCGGCCAGCAGGATCTGCTCTTCCACTGCGCGAAGCTGGGCGAGCGGTTCGCGCTGCTCGATCCCCCCGGCGACCATTCCCAGCCCGATCTGTCGGTGGGCGACGTCGAGTCGTGGCCCGAGGGTTTCTCCGACCTGCACTTCACGAAGTTCGGGGCCCTCTATTTCCCGTGGCTGGACGGGGCGTTCCCCGACGGGGTACGCCGCGTGCCGCCGGCGGGTTTCGTGGCCGGCGTCACGGCCCTGACCGACCGGGCCCAGGGCGTCCAGAAGTCTCCGGCGAACGTGCCGGTGAAGGGCGCTGTCGACCTGGCCACCTGGGTCGACTGGGCCATCTCCGAGCGACTGAACCCCAAGGGGGTCAACTGCCTGAGGAAGCTCCAGAGCGGGGCCATCCAGGTCATGGGCGGGCGGACGCTCAGTCCCGCCCTGGCCAACCGGTACGTCAGTGTTCGGCGGGTGCTGCTCTCCGTGGTCCAGGCCCTGTCGCGGCACCTGCTGTGGGTGGCTTTCGAGCCGAACGACGCCGTGCTGTGGAAACGCCTCGAGTCGTCCGTCGACCGCTACCTGGCGACCCTGGTCGCCGGGGGCCTGACGGCCGGCACCCGGCCGAGCGAGTCCTTCTATGTGAAGTGCAACCAGGAGACCAACCCGCCGGAGGTGATCGCGGCCGGACAGGTGGTGGCCGAGATCGGGCTGGCCCTCACCGCGCCCGCGGAGTTCGTGGTTCTCACCGTGCGGGCCACGCCCGAGAGCTTCAGCATCATCGAGGCGGACGCCTGAGTGGAGGGAGGCAGCCATCGTGCGACGCGAGACGGATCCGGTCGGCGGTTTCCGGTTCGCCCTGGAGCTGGGGTTTCTCGAGGTGGCCAGCTTCAGCGAGTGCACCGGCCTGGCTATGGAGACCAAGCTGTTCGAGTACCGCGAGGGCGGCCGGAACAGCAGCCCGCTCAAGCTCCCCGAGGTCGGCGGCGTGGCCAACGTGACCCTCAAGCGTGGCGTGGTGACCGGGGAGACCTCCGACGCCCTCTTCACCTGGCACCGCGACGTCATGACCGGCAGCTTCGACGCCGCCGACAACCCCAACCGCCGGCCGGCCGACACCCAGGCGGACCTCGACCGGCAGGTGGCCATCGTGCTGCAGGACGAGGCGGGCAACGAGATCAAGCGGTGGAGGCTCTTCCGGGCCCTGCCCGTCAAGTGGGTGGCGCCGGAACTGAAGGCGGCGGCCAGCGAGATCGCCATCGAGACGCTGGAGCTGGCCTGTGAGGATGTCGAGGTGGCCTGATGCAGAAGGCGAGGCGGAGCGGTGGCACTCGGTGACCTGACCATCATCGGCGACATGACCCGGACGCTCGGCGACCTGCTCACCGGGCTGGACGTCACCTTTCTGTCACCGGCGGCGCTGGACTCGGCCTCCAACGACAGCTTCAAGCGGGTCAACCTCTATCTCTACCAGGTGCTGGAGAACCCGCACGCCAAGAACCAGCGGTGGATCACCGGGGCGGACGGGCGGCAGCAGTATCCGCCGCTGGCCCTGAACCTGTACTACCTGCTGACGCCGTACGCTTCCGATCCGCTCAGCGCCCACGACGTGCTGTCCAGCGCCATGAAGGCCCTGTACGAGAAGTCGATCATCAGCGGGGCGGACCTCAGGGACTCGCTGCGTCTCAGTGTCGAGCAGCTCTCCGTGGTGCTCTGCCCGCTGGGGCTGGAGGACCTCACCCGGATCTGGAACGCCTTGCAGAAACCCTACCGGCTGTCGGTGGCCTATGAAGCGCGGGTCGTGCTCGTGGAGTCCGACCTGCGGGTGGCGCCGGCCCGGGTGATGGTCAAGAAGGATGTTTATCAGCAGAGCTGAGCCGCCAGCCTCGCCACCGCGTGTTCGCCCGTTCGCCGACGGCGGCGAGCACCTGCGCGCCGAGCTGGAGCTGGTGGAGTTGCGGGTTCGCCGCGAGGTCGCCGCCCTGGTCGGCGCCAACGGCACCGCCGCCCGGTTCGACGAGTTCGCCGGGATGTACGTGTCGGAGGAGGAGATGCGGGGGTACCTGGCCGAGGGGCCGGCCCTGACGGCCTCTTCGCCGGTGCGGGCTGGGCGGGACGTCCGGCTGGAGCGGGGCGAGACCGAGCTGGCCCGGCGGGTGGAGGCCACCCTCGCCCAGGGGCGCCGGCTGCCGCTGGCCTGTCTGGTCGAGCGTTTCGGGCTTGCCGACGTCGATACCCGGATGCTGCTGTGCTGCCTGGCGCCCGACATCGACCTGCGCTTCCAGCGCTACTTCGCCTTCCTGCAGAACGACGTTGCCAGACGGCGGCCCACCGTTCAACTGCTCGCCCGGCTGGTCGAGGGGGCGGGCGACGTGCTGGAGGTGCGCCGCCGCCTGGAGGGGCCACGGGGGCTGGCCGCCAGCGGGCTGCTCATCTGTCGGCGCCGGAGCACCGCCGACGGGGCCCTGTGCACGATGCAACCGCTGGTGCCCGACAGCGTGCTGGGTTTCCTGGTGGGCAACGACCGCGTGGAGGCGGAGCTCGAGCACCTGGCGGAGCTGTGTCGGCCGGAGCAGCACGAGGCGGGGCTGGCCTACGAACGTCATCACCGGGCCATCGTGGAGCGTCTCCTGCGGCACGAGCCGGCTGTTGGAGAGCTGCCGTTGACCTACGTGTGGGGCCCGGACGGCGCCGGCAAGTCGGCGGTGGTGGACCGGGTGGCGGGCGCCCTGGGCCGGCGGGTGCTGCGGATTGACGCGGGGCTGCTGCTGGCCGAACCGGGCGACCTCGGCGAACACCTCCGCCGGCTGGGCCGCGACGCCCGCCTGCACGACGCCCTGACGCACCTTTGCACGGCCGAAGCGCTGGTCTCCCGCGACGAACGGCCGGCCTCGAAACTCGGAGTGCTGCGGGCGTTCCTGCGGCGCCGCCGGGGGGCCCCGGTCATCCTCACGGGCACCAGCAGCTCCGCGGATCTGCGCTGGGCGCTGGGCGAGACGATGACCGCCTTCGAGATTCCCTACCCCTCGATCGAGGAGCGGGCCGAGATCTGGTCCCGGGCGCTGACCTGCCGGACGACGGCCGACGGGGCGGCGCTGATCGACGGGCTGGCGGCGAAGTTCCGGTTCACGCCGGGCCAGATCCGCAACGCCCTGGACGCGGCCGAGTTCGGCGCGGCCGGCGACACGGTGAGCATCGGGGATCTGCACCGCTGTTGCCGGGAGGAGTCGAATCCCGGCCTGGGCAACTTCGCCCGCAAGATCCGGCCGCGGTACGGCTGGGCCGACATCGTGCTGCCCCCGGACACGCGGGCCCAGCTCGAGGAGCTGTGCAACTGCGTCGCCCGGCGCCGCACCGTCTACGGGCACTGGGGCTTCGACGCCAAGTTCTCGCTGGGCAAGGGCGTCAATGTTCTCTTCGCCGGGGCCTCCGGCTGCGGCAAGACCATGAGTGCGGAGATCGTGGCCCGGGATCTCGATCTGGACCTCTACAAGGTCGACCTCTCCCGCGTGGTCAGCAAGTACATCGGGGACACCGAGCGGAATCTCAGCCGCATCTTTGACGAGGCCCAGACGAGCAACAGCATTCTGTACTTCGATGAGGCCGACGCCCTCTTCGGCAAGCGCTCGGAGGTCAAGGACGCCCACGACCGCTACGCCAACATCGAGATCGACTTTCTGCTCCAGCGGATGGAGGAGCACGAGGGCATCGTGCTGCTGGCCAGCAACCTCAAGGGCAATCTCGACCGGGCGTTCACGCGGCGGCTGACCCTGGTGGTGGAGTTTCCGCTGGCCACCGAAGTGTTGCGCCGGCAGATCTGGGGGAAGGTGTTTCCGGAGGCCGTGCCGCTGGCCGGCGACCTCGACCTGGACTTCATGGCCCGCCGCTTCGAACTGAGTGGGGGCAACATCCGGAACATCGCGGTCAACAGCGCCTTCCTCGCCGCCCGTGACGAGAAGCCGGTGGCCATGCGCCACGTCATCCTGGCCACCAAGCGCGAGTACCAGAAGATGGGGCGGCTGGTGTCGCGGGCGGAGTTCGGTCCCTACTACGGCCTGGTCCGGGAGGAGGACGCGGCATGAGCCGGCTCCGCAGGAAGCTTCGGGATGACGAGATGCTGGTCAGCCACCCGCCGCCCGCGAAAGAGACCCTGGGCCAGGAGGGCGAGGAGCGGCGGCCGTCCGCCGCCGAACTCGCCGGGCCGCCGGAACTGGAAGACCTGCGCCGGCGTCTCGGTGTGGCGGCGGACTCGACCACGCGGAGGAGCATCCTGGCCACGATTCAGGAGCGTTTCGGCAACGCCGCAGCGGAGGCGGCTGCCCGCGACGCTCAGCGCGGCGGCGAGCCCAGCGCGGGTGCTCCGGCGGAGGAGTGACGGAGCCAGAGGCAATGACTCAGAAACCCTCCACGCCAGCGAAGTCTGCCCGGGCGCACCGGGGGGCGAGTTCCACTTCGCGCAGATGTCCCCGCACCCGGCGATCCGTGCCGGCGTCTGAAACAGAGGAAGCAGTGTCCTGGAGACGGTACGCCGATGCCTGACCAGATGCGACCACCGATCTTCCGAGGGCGCGGGCTGGCGTTGCGGGCCCGGGCCGTGGCGGCCCGTCTCCGGGCGGCGGGCGGGGCGGCGTCCGGGGTGACGGGCTTCGGGCAGGCCCGGGCGGCGAGGTGGCGCCGCTTCGCGGCATCCCTGGCCGCACTGCGGCGTCCGGCCGAGGGCCGCGGCGCCCCGGCCACCCGGTGGCCGGTGCTCTCCTTCGCGTGGCTACGACTGCCACGAAATGACACGTCTACGGCACGGTTATTCGCCGCGTTGACTGTGCGGGTGGCGCTGACCGTCCGGCCGTCGGGCCGGTCGACAGCGGCGTCGTTTGCATTCCGGGACCGTCCTCGGCAGGTGCGCTGGAGGGTGGCACGTTTCGCGGCGTTCCTTCGTCCCGCGCTCGTGCGGGAGGTCGAACGGTGCGTCGTGATGGCGCCGCGAGGCACGACTGCTCCTGTGGTGCCCTTCTTCGTGCCGGCTGCGCCGGGCAGTCTTCTCGGCACACCGCCGAGGCTCGCGGCGGAAACGCGGCGGCGAGGCTTGCAGTGGTTGCCCGTGTCCGGCGCTGCTGCGGCGCGGCGCCGGGTAGCCCGCCGGCCCGGCGACGCGACCCGGGCAACGGTGCGGGGGATCGCCCGGGGCGGCGCTGCTGATGCCCGCGTGGCACGGCCGGGCACTCCGCGGCTGAGGGTGTTCTTGCCGCGGGCAACCCCGTCCTTCCCCGCCCGCCGGCGCCGGCGATGGGGGATGCCGCTGTTCGCCGGGCAGCGTGCGGAGGCGCCGAGGTGGCTCGCCTCGCGGTTGGGGCCGACCCGGCCGGACCGGTCGGTCCACACGAGCCGCGCGGCACCCCGACCGACGGGGCGAGGGATGAGCAGAGCCGCAAGCAGGTGGGTACCGGTCGCCCGCCCGGCCCGGCCGGCAGCGGCGGCGGGCATCCGGCCGGCCCATCGCGAGCCGCTGCGGCCGCAGCAAGCCCGCCCAGCGGTGGGGCGGGGCGGGGCCGGCACCGTAACGCAGCCGCCGCCGATCGCGGAACCGGTGGCCCGCCGCCTGCGGCATCCCGCTCCCGCGGCCACGGCTGGCGAGGCGGCCGCCGTGGAACAACGCGTGACCCGCAGCGTGCTCGAGCGTCTCGAACGAACCGTGCGGATCGTCGTGCAGGAGAAGCTCCGCTCCGGCTCGCCCGAGATGCGCCGCCTCGCCGACCGGATGCACACGGACCTCTACGACCAGGTGATCCTGGAACGCGAACGCCTCGGCAGGCGGTGAGGACGATGAGCGAGACCCTCGAGAAACTGACCGTCAGGAACGAGGACAACGGCGAGGAGTTCTCCGTGCTGTTCAACCCCACGGAGTACACCATCGAGGACGCCTCGGAATGGTCCGACCAGGACAAGATGGGCCAGAAACCCGAGCTGCACTACACCGGCGGGGCCCGCAAGAAACTGAGCATGGAGTTGTTCTTCGACACCTACGAGGCCCGTAGCGACGTCCGCGAGTACACCTCGAAGATCGCCGGCCTGCTGGTCTTCAACCAGGAGGTGCATCGGCCTCCCAAGGTGACGCTGGGCTGGGGGGATGCCCCGCCGGGCGGGTCCCACGCGGACTTCCCCTTCACCTGCGTGCTCGAGTCGCTCAAGCAGCAGTTCGTGCTCTTCCTGGGTAACGGGACGCCGGTGCGGGCCAGGCTGGCGGTGAGCTTCCTGGAGTTCACCCTGCCCGAGGAGGAGCTCAAGGAGAACGAGCCCCGTTCGCCGGACCACAGCAAGTCCTACGTGGTCAAGGCGGGCGACACGGTCAGCGGCATCGCGGGGATCTTCTACCGCGATGCGTCGCTGTGGCGGGCGATCGCCCTGGAGAACGACGTGGAGGACCCGCGCCGGCTGGAGGCCGGCGCCGTGCTGGCCATCCCCAGGATCGCCTGAGCGGACGGCCGGGCCAGCGAGTTGAGCACCTATGCCCGAGGAGCACACGACACCCGAACGCCGGATCCTGGTCAACGACGTCGAGTGGCCTCCGGAGATGATGGTCGACGTCCTCGAGGTGGTGGTGGGCCGCTACGTCCAGGGGGGTGACTACTTCGACATCACCCTCAACAACCTCGACTCCGAGGATCAGACGCTGAAGTGGACCGACGCCGGGGAGTTGGCTCCCGGCAACAAGCTGGAGATCCGGTTGGGCTACCTGGGCGAGCTGGAGACGCTGATGGTGGGCGAGATCACGGCGCTGCGGGCCCGGTTTCCGGCCGATGAGCCGGCCGTGCTGGGTGTGCAGGGTTTCGACCGCCTGCACCGCCTGCGCCGCGGCCGCCGGACGCGGGTCTTCAACGAGATGAAGGACAGCCAGATCGCCGAGGCCATCGCCGGGGAGATGGGCCTCACGCCCGACGTGCAGGACTCCACCGTGGTGCACGAGTACGTGGTGCAGAACAACCTGAGCGACGTGGACTTCCTGCTGGAGCGGTCCCGCCGGATCCAGTACGAGGTGCTGGTCAGCGACCAGACGCTGACCTTCCGGCCGGCGGCCAACGCCCTGGGGCAGAGCGTCACCGTCGAGTACATGATCGACCTGAAGAGCTTCACCGCCCGTCTGAGCACCATCGAGCAGACCAGCCAGACCAAGGTGCGGGGGTGGAACCCCGCCTCGAAGGAGGCCATCCTCGGCGTCGCTGCCGCGGGCGACGAGACCGGCCGGATGGACGGAGCAGCCACGGCGGCCGAGCTGGTCGACTCGGCCTTCGGCCAGAGCGTCTCCTGGATCACCGACCTGCCCGTCTACTCCCAGGCCGAGGCCGACCAGATCGCCAAGGCCCGCTTCAACGATCGGGCCCTGGACCTGATCGCCGCCGAGGCGGAGGTGGTCGGCAACCCGGCCCTCGCGGCGGGCAGCACCATCGAGCTTCGCGGCGTCGGCGATCGTTACAGCGGCGTCTACTACGTGACCCGGGCCGAGCACCGTCTGGGCCCCCAGGTCGGGTACGTCACCAGGCTGAGCCTTGCGAGGAACGCGTCATGAGCGTGGCGGAAGTGCTGGCCCGGAGCCAGGGCGTGGAGACCATCGTCGGCCGGGTCTACGGGGCCGTGGTCGGGGTGGTCACCAGCATCGACGACCCCGAGGCCCTGGGCCGGGTCAAGGTCCGCTACCCCTGGCTCCAGGACGACAGCGAGAGCCCCTGGGCCCGCCTGGTCAGCTTCATGGCCGGCCCGGACCGGGGGGCGGTCTTTCGCCCGGAGGTGGACGACGAGGTGCTGGTGGTCTTCGATCAAGGAGATATGCGGATCCCTTATATACTCGGGGCCCTCTGGAACGGGCAGGACGCCATCCCCCAGGAGCGGGGGCCCGACGGCGACAACAACGTGCGGCTCATCAGGTCGCGCAGCGGGCACCAGATCCTGCTCGACGACACCCCGGGGGCGGAGAAGGTGACCATTCTGGACCGGTGCGACAACCGCATCGAGCTGTCGGCCGACGGCGTGGTGATCACCAGCGACAGCATCCGCATCGGCAGCGCCAACTGCTCCGAGGGGCTGGTGCTGGGCAAGGCCCTGATGACCCTGTTCAACGCCCACACGCATCCGACCGGGGTGGGGCCCAGCGGGCCGCCGGCCAGCCCCATGCAGGAGGGCATGCATGTCAGCAGCAAACACAGGACGGAGTGACGGCCCATGGCTCTGAGCGGTGCCAGCCTGAAGAGCGGTCTGGAGGCGCTGTTCCGCCAGCGGCCGGACAGCGCCGCCCAGGCGGCGGACACCTGGGCCAACGCCTACGGTTCGTACGCCGGGGGGGCGATGACCTCCGCCGGCAGCCTGGCCACCAACGCCGCGGCGAGCTTCGGCATCCTCTCGGGGGCCTTCAACTCGGCCTTGCAGGCCCGCAGCCCGGCGGGGGCGGCGGCGCTGATGGGCCAGGGGGTGATGGCCTTCTGGCAGGCCATCGTCTGGGCCAGCCCGGGCGGCTTCGTGGGGGCCACCACGGTGCCCGGGAACTTCTCGCTGATCGCGGCGCTGACGGGGATCTTCGCGGACCTCCAGGAGAAGAGTGAAGCGGACCAGGCGGGCGAGCTGGCCGACGCGTTCGACGCGGGGGCCCGGATGGTCATGGTGACGGATATCCACGCTGTCAGCGGGGTGACCGTCGTGGGGCCCATCAACTAGGAGGACGACGTGGTGAGAGGCGGGAGGTGACATGGCCAAGGACTTCCTGGGCAAGGGGTGGGCGTTCCCCGTCGCCCTCGATGACGGTTCGCTGGTCTACACCAGCGAGGAGGCCAGGGTCCAGGACTCGGTCCTGGTCATCCTGGGCACCGCCCGGGGCGAGCGGGTCATGCGGCCGACGTTCGGCAGCCGCCTGCACGAGCTGGTGTTCGCCCCGGTGAACAGCCACACCAGGTCGCTGCTCAGCCGCTACGTGATCGATGCCCTGGTGGCCTGGGAGCCGCGTGTGGAGGTCATCCGGGTGGAGGTCTCCGACGAGGAGGCCGTCCACGGCAAGCTGCTGGTCAACATCGAATACCGCGTGCGGGCGACCAACAGCGTGTTCAACCTGGTCTACCCGTTCTACCTGCAGGAGGGTGAAAGTGGCGGCTCCTGACGTGGACAACCGGTCCTACGGCGAGCTGGTCGAGACCGCCAAGCAGCTCGCGGTGTTGTACACCCCGGGCTGGAGCGGGGCCGCGGCGCCGGACGATGCCGGGGCGGCCCTGCTCGGGCTGTTCGCCCGCCTGATGGAGCTGCTGATCGCCCGCCAGAACCGGATGCCGGACAAGAACTTCCTGGCCTTCCTGGACATGGTGGGGATCGAGGCCCTGCCGGGGGGAGCGGCCGAGGTGCCGGTGACGTTTCTGCTTCCGGAGTCGGCCGGCGCCGGATGGGAAGTTCCCCGGGGCAGCCAGGTGGCCACGACGCAGACCGAGACGGCCGACGCCCAGGTCTTCGAGACGCGGCAGACCGTCTTCGCCACCCCGGCCCGGGTGGCCAGGGTGCTCAACGTGGTACCGGCCGCGGACGGATACTCGGAGCTGCCGTTGGATGACCTGCCGCCCTCCGCGGAGACGCTCGCCGGGTCGGGCGGCCTCACCCTGTTCGCGGCGGACAGCACGGAACTGGACCCGCTGGGCCACGTGCTCTACCTGGCCAGTGCCGAGCTGTTCGGCCGGTCCGAGCCGGTGGACGTGACCCTGACTCTGACCCTGGCCGGCGGCGACGCCGCGGTCTTTGCGGGAACGCTGGTCCGCTGGCGGCGCTTCGACACGGAGAGCGGGCAGTGGCAGGACCTGACCTGCACCTGCGAGACGGCCGCGGGCAACGCCGTCAGGGTCAAACTCGAGGGCCTGTGCAACGCGGGGGCGGTGGACGTCGGCGCTGACGAGGACCACTGGATCGCCGCTGTCTTCGAGGGTGACGCCGCAGGCCTGAGCAATCCCCCCCGGATCAGCGCCATCCAGGGCGTCATCTCCACCCCCGGCAACGCGGCCCTCGGCACCATCGACGCGGCGTACACCAATGCCGCGACGCTCGATGTCTCCAAGCCGTTCCGCCCGTTCGGCGATCGGCCCCGCTACGCGGACGCGTTCTACCTGGCCGGCGCCGACGCCATCTCTCCCGCGGTCGCTTCGCTGACCCTCACCTTCGAGATCCTGCCCTACACCGACGCGGATCTTCAGGCGATCTTCGCCAGCATCCAGGCGCCCACCGCCATCCAGACCAGGATCGTCTGGCAGTACCTCGCCGCGGACGGGGTTTGGGGGGAGCTGGCCAGCTACGAGCACACCATCCGGGCCAGCCGCGACACCAGCGGCACGCTGACCGTTGCCCACGAGCCGGGGGCGGTGGCCATCGGAGCGGGCGCGATCGACGCCGGCACCCTCGCCCTGCTGACCGGGGACGGCACCGCCAGCGTGCAGTTCCGGCTGGCCCTCGACGGCCTCGATCCCGACCTGGGCCGGGGCACGGTCAACCAGGTGGAGGGCTACTGGATCCGCGCCCTGCTGCTCAGCGAGGACCCTTACGGGCGGGACGGCTTCGTCACCGCCGACGCGAGCACCGCGGGGCAGTTCGTCTACGTGGGGCCGTCCTTCGTGCCGCCCCGCGTCAACGCCATGGAGGTCCGCTACGCCCATCGGCCGACGGCGGTCACGATCCGGAAGGTCAGGACGTTCAACAACCTGGAGCTGGTCGACGCGTCGGCGGCGCTCAGTGATGCCATGGGCTTGACACCGTTTGTGCCGATCGCCGCGGGCGCCTTCGGCTCCGAACCGGCCGTCTGCCTGGGGTTGGACCGCGATCCCGGCGTCGGCTGCCTGAGCACCCTGATGCACCTGGGGGGCGAGACCAGCGGAGCGCAGTTCAACCTCGAGACCGGCAGTCCCCAGGTCGCCTGGGAGTATCTGGCTGCGGGCGGCGGGTGGAAGCCGCTCGATGCCAGCGACGGCACCGATCACCTCACCTCGAGCGGCACGGTGGGCTTCGCCTGGCCGGCGGATGCCGCGACGGCGGCGCTCTTTCCCGCCCTGTTCGCCGATGGCCAGGGCACGGAGTATCGCTGGTGTCGGGCCCGACTGGTGAGCGGGTCCTACGATCACCCGCCGGAGCTGCGCGGGGCGTACCTGAACACGGTGATGGCCGACAACCGGGTCGCGGTGGCCACGGCCGCTTCGAGCCAGGCGGTGACTACCGAGAGCGGCGTGGCGGTGTCGCTGCTGCCCGTGGGCTCCGGCAACGGGGAGCCGCGGCAGACCGTCCGGCTGGTCAAGTCGCCGGTGCTCGCCGGGGAGCTCTGGGTGTTCGAGCCGGAGCGGCCCATCGAGGAGGAGCTTATCGCCCTGGCCGCCGAGCACGCCGAGTTCGGGCAGGCCGGTGCCGCTCCCGACCCGGCGGAGCTGGTGGCCGCCGCCGCCGCCGAGGACGGGCAGGATTCGACGGGAAGCTGGGTGCGCTGGCTGCGGATGCCCCACTTCCTGCTCTCCGGGGCCCAGAGCCGTCACTACACGCTCAACGCCGTCGAGGGCGTCCTCGCCTTCGGAGACGGAACCAAAGGAGCCATCCCGCCGGCCGGCAAGGACAATCTGGCCGTGTCCGGCCTGCGCTACGGCGGGGGCCAGGCCGCCAACGCGGCGGCTGCGGTGCTGGCGGTCAAGGAGATGAAGACCTCCCTCCCCTTCGTGGACAAGGTGTTCAACGTGCAGGCCGCCATCGGCGGCGCCGACCCCTGGTCGCGGTCGGACATCATGCGTTTCGGCCCGCAGAGCCTCAAGAACCGCGGCCGGGCGGTCACCACCGAGGACTACGAGTGGATGGTGCTCCAGGCCTTCAGTGAGGTCGCCCGGGCCCGGTGCCTGGCGACCCGGGCACCCGGCGCCGAGGGGCAGCTCGTCTTCGCCCCCGGCGAGATCACCATGATCATCGTGCCCACGAGCGGGGCCACCCTGCCGCAGCCGTCCAAGGGCCTGCTCAAGAGAATCCGCGACCACCTGCGCGAGCATGTCCTGGCCAACATCCCGCCGGGCATCCACGCCATCGGCCCGAGCTATGAGCCGGTCCGGATCCAGGCGACCGTCAAGGCGGAGCGTCCCGAGGAGACCAGCCTGGTCGCCCGGCGGGTCGTCGCGGCCCTGGAGTCGTTCTTCCATCCCCTCACCGGCGGCGAGGACGGCGGCGGCTGGGGTTTCGGGCGGGCCGTCCCTCTCTCCGAGGTCTATGCGACCATCGACCGTGCGGGAGGCGTGGACCACGTGGCCTCCGCGGTGTTCCCGGACGCTCCCGCCGGGGCGACCAGCGTCGCTGTCGACGAGAACAGCCTGGTTGCTTCAGGCGAACACGTGATCACGGTGATCTGACATGGCCCTTCCCGGGATCAACATCGACGACCGCAACTACGCACAGCTTGTGTCCGTGCTGCGGGCCCGCATTCCCGGGGAGCAGTGGACGGATCACAATCCCTCCGATCCGGGCATGATGCTGCTCGAGCTGCTCTGCTGGCTCGGGGAGATGGCCCTCTACCGCATGAACCGGTTGCCCGACGCCCACCGCAGCCGGTTCCTCAACCTGGTGATCGATCCTCCCGAGCCGGTGACCGTCGAGGTGACTTTCGAGCTCGCTCCGGCCCGGGCCACCGGTGACGACGTGGTCATCCCCGCCGGCGTGCGCCTCGCCACCGACTTCGCGGCCAACCGCCGCTTCGTCTTCGAGACCATCGATGCCCTCACGCTTCCGGTGCCGGCGCCGGGCGACCCGCAGACGGGCACGGTGACGGTTCGGGAGTTTCTGGAGGTGAGGGACGAGGAACTGGGTACGAGCGACGGCACCGCCAACCAGGGCTTCCCGCTCCGGCCGCCGCGGCGGCAGCTCGGCCTGCCGACCGACCGGCCCGCCCCGGTCCTGCTCGACCTGCTGCGCAGCCCGCGCTCGACCGACCCGGCCACGGCCGCCTACGACCCCAATCCGCGGGTAACCGTCGGCGGGGTGGAGTGGCAGTTCCGGCCCTTCCTGCTGACCGACGACTCGGGGAGCGGCGACGAGCACTTCACCGTCGATCCCTTCACCGGCGAGGTCCGTTTCGGCGACGGCAGGTTCGGGCGGATCCCGCCGGCCGGTGAGGCGATCCGGTGCAGCAGCTACCGCGTGCTCCAGGGCACGGCGGCGCTGGTGCCAGGCGGGGCGCTGCAGCACATCCTCAACCCGGAACACTACGCCGCCCGCATCGCCCCCGCCGAAGCGCTCTCGGTCCGGGAGCACCCCGACGCCGAGGGCGGCCTCTACGTCTTTCCCGAGGAGTCGCGGCTGGCCGACGGCCTGCGGACCCTGGGCCGGACCTACCGCGTGGTCACCCCCGGCGACTTCGAGGAGGTCCTCCTCCGGGACTTCAACGAGTTCGAGGCCTTCGCCCGCAGCGCCCCGGCGATTCCGGATGCCGACCAGGTGCGACAGATGGTCGAGGCATCGCCGACGCTGCGGCGGGTGATCGTGCGGCCGAACCGCCGCCCGCCCCTCAGCGATGACCGCATCCAACCCGGCCACGTCACCCTGCTGGTGCTGCCGGACTTCGACCCTGCGGTGATGGAGGCGGGCCGACCCTTCGCGGACAAGGTGGCCGCCATCGCCATCGCCCAGGAGCTCGGGCGGAAGATCACCCGTTTCCTGGAAACGCGCCGCCTGATCACCACCCGCCTCCACCTGGAGCCGCCGGAGCTGACCGGCGTGGGCATCACCCTGCGCGTGGTCGTCCGCGGCGAGCGGCGCTCCGGCGAGATGGAGGAGGTGATCGGCGCCGCCCTGCACGCCTGCCTGTCGCCCCTGGAGGGCGGGCCCGCGGGCAGCGGCTGGCCGCCGGGCCGCGACGTCCACCCCTCCGAGCTGTACCGGTTGATCGAGTCGGTCGACGGCGTTGACCACGTGCGCGAGCTGACCCTCACGCCGGTCGACGCGGACAGGAAGGTGCCCGTCCAGCCCCACCAGCTCCCGGTGCTGGACTCCCTGGCCATCTTCATCGAGCGGGCGGCCGAGTTGGGAGGCTCCACGTGACCACACTGGCGAGCGACTACCTCCGGCACCTGCCGCAGATCTTCCGCACCGAGACGCACGGCAGCGGAGCGTTCCTCGGTGAGTTCCTGAAGATCTTCGAGGCGCTGCTCTCCGGGCGCCCGGACGCCCTGGTGGGCGGCGAGCGGGTGGTCGGCCTGGAGGAGGCCATCGCGGCCTTCGTCGAGCACCTCGACCCCGCCCGGACCCCCGTCGACGACGCGGCGGCCGGAGCCCCCCTGGATTCGGAGTTCCTCGACTACCTGGCGAGCTGGGTGGCCCTGACTCTGGACCAGAACTGGCCGCTGGCCAAGAAACGCGAGTGGCTGCGGCGCATCGTGCCGCTGTACAAGCGGCGCGGCACCCGGGCGGGGCTGCTCGAATACCTGCGGATGTTCGTCGGCGCCGACGTCGGGCTCGACGAGACCGCGGAGTTCATCGTTGCCGTGAACTCCACCGTTGCCCTGGACACCTTCGTCGGCGGCGCCGCCCCGTACTTTTTCCGCGTCCGCATCCGGTACGGGGTTGCCGAGCCGCTGGACATCGGCACCTGGGAGAACATCATCTCCGGGACCAGGGCGATCGTCGATCTCGAGAAACCGGCGCATACGTACTACGAGCTGGACCTGCGGGCCGCGGGCTTCGTCATCGCCCGGCGCTCGACGGTCGCGGTCGATTCCCTGCTGGGCGCGATCGGCGCGTAGCTGCCTTCAGTTGGAGTAGAGCCAGATGCCAGCACCAACGGAAATCAAGCGGGTCACTTTCTTCGACAACCAGTTTCTCCAGCAGGCGGAGTTCCAGGATGAGCAGCGCTACCACCAGTACCTGCGCCGCCGCCTGAACTACGCCCTCTTCGACCAGAGCGGCGTGGTGCAGGGCCTGGCCGTCACCACGGATTCGGCGGGCAAGCAGTACACCGTCGGAGCCGGGATGGCGATCAGCCTGCTGGACGTCGATCGCGAGGGCCGCGACATCATCCTGCTCCAGGACCTCACGGCGCCGCTCACCGAGCCCACCTTCCAGGACGGCGACACGGCGATCATCACCATCCACTACGCGGAAGAGGACATCAGCTTCCACAACCCGGGCACCGGCCAGGTCGAGGTCATGCGCAAGCGGGAGGCGGCCGTGGTCACGGCGCACAACGGCGCCGTCCCCTCCGACGGGAACGACTACATCGTCCTGGCGGAGGTCGACTTCACCTCCATGGCCGTGGACAACGGCCCGCGGCAGGCGGCCCGCATCAACGCCGCCCTGCTGACCGGCGGGGTGACCCCCGGCGCCCCCACCATCACCTCGATCAGCCCGAACGCCGGGGCGCCCGGGGACAGCGTGGCCTGCCAGATCGTGGGAACCAACCTCTCGGGAGCCGCCCTGGCGGTCAGCGGCACCGGCGTTCAGGTGTCCGGCGTAACGGTCACTGCGACGACCATCGATTTCACGCTGGACATCGACCCCGGGGCGGCCACCGGTGCCCGCACGATCACGGTGGACACCGGCACCCCCCCGGTGGCGACCACCACGTTCCAGGTGGCGGCCGCAGCCGATCCTCCGGTCATCCTGGACCTGGATCCCGGTAGCGCCTTCGCCGACAACCCCGTCGACATCAAGGGCGACAACCTGCACGACCCGGCGCTGAGCCCGGGGGACGATCCTTCCGACCTCGGACTGACCTCCGATCCCGTCACGGTCACGCTGGAGAAGAGCGGTGCGGAGCCACTGCCGGTGACCGGGCTGGCGGTGAAGGCTCCGCAAGAAGTCGGCGTGGCCCAGGTGATCACAGCCACGATTCCGGCCCGACCCGACGGCACCTGGACCGATGTCACCCTGCGGCTGAGCAACAACGCGGGGGAGGCGACTGCGCCGTTCACCTACCTGGGCTGAGCGGCCTCTTCTTCCACACTGCGGGAGACCATGCCATGAACCAGTGCAGAAGCATCACTTGGAAGGCCGCTGTCCTGGCGGCCACCATCGTACCGGCGTCCCGGGCGGAGGCTCAGGACTTCTTCTCAGAACAATCCTCGGCGGCCGACATCGACCCCGCGCTGCTCTTCGAGTTCGATACGCCCAGCGGCACGGTGGGCGCTGGCGAGGTCGTGGTGGCCAAGATCGTCACGGACGATGCCAACGGAGACAACCTGGAGTTCCGGGTCGACACCGTGTCGTTCGGTTTCGAGAGTTTCACGGTTCACACCTCGGTGGAAATCAAGGACGGCCTGGACGACGTGGCCCTGGTGTTCGCCGACCAGATCGAGGACGCCACGGACCCCGCGGATCTCTACGTCGAACCGGCGCCCGGCTACCGGTTGATCAAGGTGATTCTCCGGTACACCGCGGGGTACGAGTTCGCCGCCTCGGAGAAGTGGCGGCTGCGGGTGCAGCCACCGGCGGGGACCAGCCGCTTCCACGGCTGCTGGGCGGGGGGGGCCGACGAGGCCGCCCTGATCGCAACCTGCACCGCGCCGCGGATCGGGTACCTGGGGACCGACCCGCTCGATTTCGGCGACGTGCACGTCGGGATCGACGAGGACTACGCCCCGGCCCTGCCGGTGAACATCCAGAACGTGGGCACGGACGACCTGACCCTGACGACCTCGCTCACGGGCCCGGACGCCTCCTCCTTCAGCCGCGAGCAGGCCCTTGTTCCCCTGCAACCGGGGGCGGAACTGCCCAACGTCTGGGGTGCGGACAACTCGGTGGACAGCGGGCTCTTCGTCGTGGCCGAACCGACCACCCCGGGGGCACGGACCGCGACGCTGACCCTCAACTCCGCCACGGAAAGCCTGGACATCGGTCTGAGCGCCGACGGCTTCCTGCTGTATGCCCATCTGCTGCTGGACGTTTCCGGGAGCATGGGCAGCATCATGGAGAACAACCTCACCCGTCTGGAAGCGGCCGTCGACGCGGCCAAGGAACTGAACAACTGGGTGAACGACTTCTCCGACGGCGCCGCCTGGCTCGGCCTGAGCACCTTCCCCGGACCGACCTCCGGCGACTCGGCGGTACCCGTCAAGATCGACACGGAGGAGAACAACCACGGGGCCATCAACACCGCGCTCTCCGGCTTCTCTGACCGCAACAGCACGCCGATGGAGAGCGGCATCCAGGCCGCCTTCGAGGACATGCAGGGCGGCGATCCCGGGACCTCCGAACTCAGGCAGACCATCCTGCTGCTTACGGACGGGCACGAGACCGGTGACAGTGATGCCGCGTCGCAGGAATCGACGCTCGACGCCGCCGGCGTGCGGGTGTTCACCGTTGGCGTGGGAGACCCGGGCGACATCAACGAGACGCTCCTCAAGCAGCTCGCCTACGAGGAGGACTGGTTCACGCAGGCGGACTCCGACGATGCCAACGCGGTGAAGAAGAACTTCGTCGCCGCGGCCCAGGAATGGCTCTCCCTCGAGCCGCTGGCCGACCCCCAGGGGACCATCCAGCCCGGCCAGGAACGCTCGCACGAGGTGTGCGTGGAGGATGCCGCCTACGGGCTTACCGTCTCCGTCGACTGGGCCAGGAACGCCCCCGGAGGCATCGAAGTGACTCTCGAGACTCCCACGGGCGAGCTGATCACCCCGGATTCGAAGAACGTCTTCTACCACGCCGGGAACACCTTTGCCCAGTACACCCTGCTCGGTGACCTGCTTCGCGGAGGCCGGGGCGCCGGGTTCTGGACCTTGCACCTGGAGGGCGGTTCCTCTCTGCCCGCGGAGCAGGACACGACCTACGTCTACAGCGTGCTGGCCCAGTCCAACATCCGGGCCGAGTCCGACATCGACAGCGTGCTGGTGGCCACGGGGATCACTGCGGAGTTCACCCTCTCCCTCATCGGTCTGAACGCCGGCTACGCCTCCGACCTGGTCGTGACGGCGGAGGTCGAGGCCCCGGACGAGTCCTTCCAGAGCTGGCTTGCCTCCAACGAGGTGCAGCCGGAGTGGGTCTTGGACGAGGCCGACGACGCCAGGGCTCGTGGCCGGGGCGACGAACGCCAGGGTGCCACAGCGATGCAGGGCGTGGCCCAGCAGGAGGCGGGCGACGAACTCACCATGGTGCAGCGGAAGGTGGCGGCGCTGCAGACGTTTGCGGATCTCACCTTCGACAACGCCCGGCGGGTGACCGCGCTGAAGCCGGCCTTCGACGAAGTCGAGGGCCTCTACCGGGTGGCAGCGCCGGTGGCCACGTACGACGGGGTGTACCGTTACCACGTCACGGTGGACGGGACCCTGCCCGGCGGAGGATGCCTGCGGCGCGACTACTGGTGGACCCGAAGCGTGGGGCTCACCCTCGATGCCGATCTGGTCGCCAGCGCGGTCGAATGGATCGACTTCGAACGGAGCGCCTTCTTCGATGAACGGGTGTTCGAGGAGCTCCAACAGCAGGTCCGGGAGGACTACGTGCAGGGCGTGGCCCGGATCACTCCCCAGGATGCCCGGGGCAACCTCTTCGGCATGGGCCGGGTCGCGGGCATCGATCTGGAGATCCGCGACGGCGAGCCGGTGGGGAGCCTGGTGGACAACTGGGACGGCTCCTATCTGCAGGTCATCGAGTATCCCGAAGGGGCCAGCCCCCGCGCGGTCGTGAACGTGGACGGCGTGACCTCGACCGAGGTCGACCTGACCGGGGCAGGCCAGGACCAGGACGAGGACGAAGCGCCGTCGTCCCCGTGCGGCATCGGCACGTGCGGGGCGGCGTGCCTGACCAGCCTGGGTCTGACCGTGCTGGGGCTGCTGTCGCTGCGTCGCGGTGCCCGGCGGTGGATCGTCCCGTAATCGGAGACCGTTCGGACAAGCCGCGGGTCGCCATCGCTCCCGGCAGGCAGGATTCAGGACCCGGCATCCGGGCGTCAGCCATGCAGGGGGCGGGAGGGAGGCCACGGCAGCACGAAGCCCGTCGAGCCGCGAACGGAACGAAGTCCGCCGGAGGCGGAGTTCGCACGGACGCGTCACGCAGTGAGCGTCACCCCGGGCCAGCGTGACCGCGGTGCACCCGGAATGCCGCCCGGTGCGGCCTTCTCCGGGGGTGCAGGCCCCGGGCCGCCGGAATGAATCGGCGCTGGACGGGCGTCGGCCGGGATGGTCGCTGGTCGTCGTGGCGACATGTGGGAAACACGGTGCCAACACCTTGATCGCCGAGTACACAGCAGCGAAGAGGAGCGTCTCCGGTCCCGAGGAGCTGGCGCGATCGCCAGGCGAACCGGCGCCGGCGGAACGTGCGCCTCCTACCGAGGCACAGGCGACCACACCGGCGGTGGCGGTTGCGGAGGTGCTGACCACGGACCACCCCGGGCATCGAGCCGACCCGACGGCCCGCAGGCGATTGGTCGGCGAGCTTCAGCGGCACTACGGGAACCGCTACACCCAGCAGGTCGTAGACCGGGTCCGCAACGGGAAGGGAGTTCTGCCGGAGGCCCGGGCGACCGAGGTCGCCGAACCGGCCGAAGCGGAGCCGGCCACCCGGACGCCCGCGGCCGAGCCGGTCTCGGCCCCGGCGTTGCCCAGGAAGGGGCCGGTCCAGGCTCCTGTCGCGCAGCCCGCCGAAGCGGAGCCATCTCCGGCGGCTGGCCCGCCTGCCGCCCCGGCCGCACCGGCGAAGGCAGCGCCGCCGGCGATGGCCCGAGAGCAGGCCGTGCCGGCTCCCGCCGTCGAGCCACCGACCGAAGCGGCGGACGAGTCACGGGCCGAGGCCGATGCCCGGGCTGCGGGCCGCGAGCCTGCTGCCGCTGGAACGACACCCGCCGCGGCCGCGGCGACGGGCCCGGCCGCGGCGAAAGCTGCCGCCGCCGGTGAAGGTCCGACTGCGGCGCCCGCCGAGACGCGCGGCGACCAGGGCCCGGGCAAGGCGCCCGCGGAGGACGCCGCGGCCGAGCGAGCACCCGCTCAACCCGCCGCCGAGGGGGAGGTCCCCGCGGAGGCCGCGGCGCCCTCCTCACCCGCCGAGGATCCGGCCTTCCAGGCGGTCGTGGCCAAGGCCCGCGCCGTCACCGAGCGGCAGGCCCACAACACCACGGCGCTGCGCAAGGCGCAGGAGGCCCAGGAGGCGGCCCCACCGCCGGCAAACGACCTGAGCAGCCAGGCGGCCGCCAACCAGGTCACCAGGATGGACGCCCAGGAACCGCAACCCTTCGATAAGGCGGGTTTCAAGGCGGCCCTGCTGGCCAGGATCGCGGAGATCACGCCGCGCAACCAGAAGGAGGCCGACGAGTTCAAGAAGACGGGCCGGGCGGGGGGCATCAAGGGCTCCGTGACCGGGGCAGTCCAGCGGAGCCGGCAACAGGCCCAGGGCGGCATCCAGCAGGCCGCGGAAGAGGCGCCCGACCCGTCGACGGCCACGCCCAAGCAGGTCACCCCCCTGCCCCCGACCGAGCCCGGTCCACCCCCGCCGGACATCGGTGCCCAATCGGCGGCACCCAAGCCCCGGACGCAAGCGGAGGTCTCCCTCGATTCCGGCCCGCGGTCCCTCGACCAGCAGATGGCCGACGCCGACGTCACCGACGAGCAGCTCGCCGAGTCCAACGAGCCGGAGTTCACCGGGGCGCTCGAAGCGAAGGGCGAGGTGAAGGCCCACGCCACCGAAGCCCCGGTGGCCTACCGGGCCGACGAGGCGGGCCTGCTGGCCGCCGCTCAGGCCTCCTCGACCGAGTCCGCCCTGGCGGATCTCCAGTCCATGCACGGCGCGCGCCGCGAGCAGTTCCGGGCCGTGGTCGACCAGCAGCAGGGCACCCAGACCCGCGACCAGCAGGCCCGTCAGGACATCGGCGCCAGGCTCGACGCCATCTACCAGGCCACCGAGACGAAGGTCAACGCCCGGCTGGCCAGGCTCGACCAGGATGTGAACCAGGTCTTCGACACCGGGGCGGAGCAGGCCCGGCGGGCCTTCGAGGACCTCGTCGATCGGCGGATGACCGCCTACAAGCTCAAGCGGTATCTCCTGATCCCGGGCGGGTCGCTGCTGTGGCTCAAGGACCGGTTCATGGGCCTGCCCGACGAGGTGAACGCCTTCTATCAGGAGGGCCGGCAGCTCTACATCTCCAGGATGGACGCGGTCATCGACCGCGTGGCCACCGCCGTCGAGACCGGTCTGAACGAAGCCAAGTCGATCATCGCCGCGGGCCGGGCCGAGGTGGCGGCCTATCTGACCCGGCTCCCCGCCGACCTCCAGCAGATCGGCCAGGAGGAGGCCGGACGCATCCAGGGCCGGTTCGACCAACTGCGGCAATCGGTGACCGACAAGGGCAACCAGCTCGTCGACGCCCTCGCCCAGAAATACGTCGACAACCTCAAGAAGGTCGACGACCGCATCACCCAGATGAAGGAGGAGAACCAGGGCCTCTACGACAAGGCCAAGGACGCCCTGGCCGGCGTCATCGAGACCATCACCAGGCTCAAGAACATGCTGCTGGGCGTGCTGGCCAGCGCCGCCGCCGCCATCGGCAGGATCATCAAGGACCCCATCGGCTTTCTGGGCAATCTGATCGCCGGCGTCAAGGCGGGCCTCTCCGGCTTCATCGCCAACCTCGGCACGCACCTCCAGAAGGGGCTGATGGGCTGGCTCTTCGGCACCCTGGCCAAGGCCGGCATCACCATGCCGGAGTCCTTCGACCTCAAGGGCATCCTCAGCCTGGCCATGCAGGTGCTGGGGCTGACGTATGCCAACATCCGCGCCCGGGCGGTGGCCATCCTGGGCGAGGAGATGGTCAGCCGCCTGGAGAAGGTGGCGGAGGTGTTCATCATCCTGGTGACCCAGGGCCCGGCCGGGCTGTGGCAGTACATCAAGGACAAGGTGGGCGACCTCAAGAGCATGGTGCTGGACGCCATCAAGTCCTTCGTGATCGAGAAGATCGTGGTGGCCGGCATCACCTGGGTGCTCAGCCTGCTCAATCCGGCCTCCGCCTTCGTCAAGGCCTGCAAGCTGATCTACGACGTGGTCATGTTCTTCGTGACCCGGGCCTCGCAGATCATGGCCCTGGTCAACGCGGTGGTGAACACGATTTCGGCGGTGGCCGCCGGAGCGATCGGGGCGATGGCCTCGGCGATCGAGGCCGCCCTGGCCAGCGCCATCCCCGTGGTGATCAGCTTCCTGGCCAGCCTGCTGGGCCTGGGCGGCATCAGCGAGAAGATCCGCTCGATCATCATGAAGATCCAGGCCCCCATCAACAAGGCCATCGACTGGGTGATCCACAAGGCCGTCAAGATGGTCAAGGCTGTCGGCGGATTCCTGACCGGCAAGGGCAAGAAGAAGGAGAAAGAGGAAGAGCCGGAGGAGGACGATCCCGAGAAGGCGGCCAGGATCGAGGCGGGGCTGGCCGCCATCGACCAGCAAGAGGCCGCCCTGGAGGGCGAAGACGCCGCCCTCACCAAGCAGGAGGCCGAGAAGATCGCCGTCCAGGTCAGGCAGGCCCATCCCGTGTTCAAGAAGCTGGTCGTCGTCGACGGCACCACCACCTGGGACTACAGCTACGAGACCAGCCCCGGCAGGAAGAAGAAGGGCTCCAAGAAGGACATCCCCGAGATGGCCCTGGCCACCGTCACGCCGCCCTTCAACATCAACCAGAAGAAGTACGATCCGGCGGAGTACCGGTCCCAGCTCGCCGGGCAGGAGGCCGGCATCAACGCCATGGACGTCGAGCGCTGGGAGAAGAACTACAAGGCTTACCACGGCGACCCGGCGGCCGGCATCAAGAAGCGAGGGCGCGACCCGAAGGCGGCCAAGGCCCAGGAGGACTTCCGCGCGGCGGAAAGCGACCGACTGATCCAGGAGAAGAAGGAGCTGCGCGACAAGGGTGACGCCGACTACCAGGACAAGACCGACGCCCAGATCGAAGCCGAGGTCAAGGCCTTCATGAAGACCCAGGCGGCGCTCCACGACCCGGACCAGGTGGCCGGCGGCGAGGCCCACGGCATCACCAAGCTGGGCAGCAGGTACATCAACTCCTCGATCGGCTCTCAGTGGCGAACACGCCACCCGAGCCTCAAGGCCGCGGTAACGCCGTTCAAGGACGAGGATCCGGTCGTTCGCAAGCAGATCAAGATGAACGTGAAACTGCCTTCGCAGGTGGTTTGAGGTTGCGGGCGGCCGGGCCGCTGGGTACGGTCGGCCGAAAGGACGAAGGCATCCGATGACTCCGTTTCCCGAGTTCCAGCGCCTGCACGGGCCGGCGGTTGACCCGGTGCCGGCGGATTCCGCCACGGTGCAGCAATACGCGGACCGCCTGCCGCGACCGTTGATCGATCTGTGGCTCGACGCCGGCTGGTGCGGCTACGCAGAGGGCCTGGTGTGGCTGACCGACCCCGCGTTTCTGGAGGACGTGCTCGAGGACCTGTTCCGGAATCCCGCGGTCTTCACGGTGTTCGGCCACACCGCCTTCGCCGATCTCCTCCTGTGGGGCCGGGGAGCGGTGCACTATCTCGACGTCCAGTACGCGGACCTGACCAAGCTGACGCCGGACATCTCCCGCTTCCTCGAAGTGGCCCTGTGTACCGATGACTACCTGGACGCCGTTCTCCACCGCCGGCGTTTCCGCGAGGCGTTGCCCAGGCTGGGGCGGCCGGCCGCCGACGAGTGCTATGCCCTCGAGCCGGTCCTGGCCCTCGGCGGGTCGGGAGACGTCGAGACCCTGCGGCGGGTCAAACTGCGCGAGCACCTGGCGCTGTTGGCCAGGATTCACGCTCGGGCGTGAGGGTCCCGCGTGGCCGGTCCGGGCTCCGCGGGATCCGGGGCGGGATGATCCGCCCGCAGTCCACCCGAGCAGGGCCCGCGGCACCCGATGCTCAACGGAGGAACGATGAGCACAGACGACAACAGGGGAAGGCTCGGAGTGCTCGGCCGAATCGCCGCCGCTCTTCTGGCGGTCGCGGTCGTCGGCGCTCTCGGATACGTGGTGGTTTACGCGGTGCGCGCCGTGGTTGCCTCCCTGGCCGCCCCGGGCGAGCCGGCGGGGAGCGTCGTCCGGACGGCGTGGCTGCTCCTCCTGTCCCTGGCTCTCGTGGCGGTCCTGGCCCTGCGCCGCGTGTCGGAGCGAAGCCGGCTCGATCGCCTTCGTGCCGAGCGCGGCGAGGTCTACCGCCGATTCCTGGAGACCTGGGCAGCATCGTTCGCGGAGGGCGACCGGGTGGAGAGACGCGGCTCGCCGCAGCAGACTCTGGAGGAAGCCCACCGGGACCTGCTGCTCGTCGCCGGTCGCGGCGTCCTCCGCCAGTATGCCCGCTGCCGACGGGCCGCCGGGCGGGCAGGCCTCGCGGACCCCGAGGTCCGCGCCGGCATCGAGCGGGTGCTGGTCGAGATCCGTCGGGACCTGGGGTGTTCCAGCGTTCTGCTCGAGGGGGGTGACCTGCTCGAGCTGTTCGTGGACGCGGGCAGGCCGGCAGATGCTGCGGCAACGGGTGGCGCGGTGGCAACGGGCAGGTCGACCCGTCGCGAGGGCCTGGTCCTGACGGACTGAACGCCCGCCCGGCGATCCTCCCGGCGGGTGCCTGAGCAGCAGCGGTGTTTCTCCGGCGGTCGATCAGGCTCTTCCGAAGGGCTCGCGGTCCGCTTCGGAGACGGCGACCCGGACTTCCGGGAGGAGCGTGCCCAGCCGCCGGGCCAGCGCCGCCAGGGCGGGCCGTTCGCTGGACCAGTGCCCCAGGGCGATGGCCGTGGCCCCGTATCGCTGGAGGGTTAGGGCGTCGTGGTGGCGGATCTCCCCGGTGACGATGACGTCCTGCTCGGTGGGGGGCAGCTTGAACGGCAGGCTGCCGGCCGCCCCCACGCAGACGATGGCCCGGGCCACCGGGTGGTCGGCGGTGCCCACGATCTGGACGCAGGGCGAGCCGGTCAGCTTGCGGAGCCTGCGGGCCAGGGCGGCCAGGGTGGTGGGCTTGGGCAGCATGCCGTAGCGCCCCGCCCCCGGCACCGGGCCGGGCGAGAGTTCGTAGACGTCGAAGGACGGTTCCTCGTAGGGATGCGCTCTGCGGATGGCGGCCACGACGGCCGGCAGGGCCGCTCGCGGGGTGACCGACTCGATGCGCACCTCCCGGACCCGCTCGAACCGGCCGGCCTGGCCGATCGCCGGCTGGGTCGAGTCCGAGCCCCGAAAGGTGCCCACGCCCGCCACGCGGTAGCTGCACATCTCGTAGTCGCCAATATGCCCCGCGCCGGCCTCGAACATGGCCCCGGCCACCTTGTCGGCCGTCTCCTGCGGTACGAAGACCACCACCTTGAAATCGCCCGGCCCGCTCTCGGTGGACTCGACGGGCCCTGCCGCCTCGATGCCGCACAGACCTGCCAGCACGTCGTTGGTGCCACCGTCCGCCGCATCCAGGGCGGTGTGGACCGAGTAGACGCCGATCCCCGCCGCGAGGCAGCGGAACACGTGGGCATCGGTGCCACGGCCGTGACCGTGGAGCCGCGAGACGGGCCGGAAGATCGGCGGGTGGTAAGCCATCACCAGGTCGACCTTGCCCGCCACCGCCTCGTCCACCACCGCCGCGGTCAGATCGATACAGAGCAGCACGCGCCGGATGGTGGCCCGCAGGTCGCCGGCCAGCAGGCCCACGTTGTCCCACTCCTGGGCGAGCGACAGGGGGGCGATCCGCCCCAGGGCCGCGCACACCTCCGACAGTCGTCTGCCGCCTGGGTCAGCCTTCCGCCTGGCCATGGGCTCTGCACTCCTTCTCCAGCAGTTGACGGTACTCTTCCGCCAGGCGCTTGGTGATCGGCCCGGGCCGGCCCTGGCCGATGTCGTGTCGCTCCACCCGGCAGACCGGCATGACCTCCATGATCGAGTTGGTCAGGAAAACCTCGTCCGCGTCCAGCAGGTTGTCGATGGTCAGGGGCTTGGCGGCCGTCTCGATGCCCGCCTGCCGGGCCAGCTCCAGGACGGTCGCCCGGGTGATGCCGCGCAGGGCCGGTGTGTCGGTGGGCGGTGTCATCAGTCGGCCGCCCGAAACCAGGAACACATTGCTGATCGAACCCTCCGACAGCAGGTTGCCGGTCGTGAACCACAGGGCTTCGCCGCACTTCCGGGCGTGGGCGTCGCGCAGGGCGAGCAGCCGCGGCAGGTAGCTGGTGCACTTGTGCCCGGCGACGGGGTCACTGGGGGACACCTTGAACGGGCTGAGGGCCACGGTCATCCCGCGGGTGCGCAGCTCGGCGGGGTAGCCGGTGAGCGGGGCGGCGGTGGCGCACACCGTCGGCCGGGGCCGGTCCGCCTCTTGGTCGGCCGGGCGAGCGTCGCCGCCCACCAGGGGCCCGGCGCTCACGGTCAGCCGCACGCGGGCGTCGCCCAGGCCGTTCCGCTCCAGCAGCGTGTCGAAATCGGTGGTCAGCGGCAGATCGGGACGCTCGACCGAGAAGAGGAGCTTGACGGCCGAGTCCATCATTCTTTCCAGGTGGGCGTCGAGCCGGAAGATTCGCCCGCGGAAGGCCCGCATGGTCTCAAACAGTCCGGCCCCGTGCAGCCAGCCGCCCTCCCAAACGCTGAGCCGGGCCTGCTCGGCCGGCAGGAACTCGCCGTTGACAAACACCACCGCACTCATGTCCGACCCTCCACCATCGAGCCCCCCGCACAGCGGGCCGGGCCGTGGCCCAGTGCCCGCAACATGCCCGCCGCCTTGGCCAGCGTTTCGTCGTACTCGTCCTGCGGGTCGCTGTCGGCCACGATGCCGCCCCCCGCGAACAGGTGCAGATGCCGGCCGTGGGTCACCATGGTGCGAATGGCGATGTTCAGGCACAGGGAGCCGTCCAGGCCGATGTAGCCGATCGACCCGCAGTAGACACTGCGGCCCTGCGTTTCCAGATCGTCGATGATCTGCATGGCCCGGACCTTGGGCGCCCCGGTGATCGACCCCCCCGGAAAGGAGGCCCGCAGCAGGTCCGCCCAGTCGCAATCCCGACGAAGTGTCCCTTTGATGGTACCAACCAGGTGGTACACGGTGGGGTGGGTTTCCAGTTCCGCCGGGTGGGTCACCTGGACCGTGCCGTACTCGCACACCCGCCCCAGGTCGTTGCGGAGCAGGTCGACGATCATGGTCAGTTCGGCCCGGTCCTTCTCACTGGCCGGCAGCTCCCGCCGGCGCAGGGCGTCCAGTTGCTCATCGCCGACTCGCGGGCGGGTGCCCTTGATGGGCCGGGTGACCACCCGCCTGCCGCGGAGATCGAGGAACAGCTCGGGCGAGGCGCTGATGACCGCCTGGTCGTCCCAGGTCAGCAGGGCCGCGTAGCCCGACGGATTCACCCGCCGCAGGCGGCGGTAGATCTCCAGCGGGGTGGCGCCGGTCGTCGTCGAGAACCGCTGGGTCAGGTTGATCTGATAGGTATCGCCGGCCGCGATGTGGGCCTTGGCTCGCTCGACCGCGGCGAGGTACTCGGCGCGGGTGATGTTGGTCGCGGGGGGCTCGCACCAGGGCCGGCCCCAGGAGAGCTCGCCCGGGGGCGGCGCGGTCTCGAGGCGGCGGCGGATCTCGGCTAGGCGGCGCTCGACGGGGGGTCGTCCCTGATCGAAGCCGGGGGGCCAGTCCACCGCCACCGCGTACCATTGCCGCCTGGTGTGATCGAAGACGGCCACCGAGTCGTACAGGGCGAAACGAACGGACGGCAACGGGATATCCGCTTGCGTGGTGGGCTGCAAGCGCTCGATGGTCAGCCCGGCCTCGTAGGAGAGATAACCCACCCAGCCCCCGGCAAACGGTACCTGCGGCAGTGATGTGCCTTTCGGCCACCGGCCCAGGGACGCAGCGAGCCGGTCGATGGGGCGCGGTTCGGCCCGGTCGAGGCTCAGCGTGTGAAGCGGCGCGCAGCCCAGAATCGTGTACCGGCCGTAACCCGCATCGCTGGCGGAGCTTTCCAGCACGAAGGGGTGCGGCTGGCTCGCGAAACTCACAACCGCGGCCTCCAACGCGACCGGGCTGTCGAGAGCGAGAAGCTGCGGGCGAGCCACCGGATGGGTCGTGGGCACTCTCACGGCGGCAGGGAGTATAACACAGAGTTTGACTGTTTTCGCGGCAGGAGATATGCTTCAGCGGGTCAGCCAAACCGATGGATCGACCCCCGATTCAAAGGATTGAAACCATGTCCACAACCCAGGTTCTCCGTGTTCTCACGCTCGTGCTTGCGTTGAGTCTCCCGGTTGCCGCGCCGGCCCAGACCGCCGAGCCGGTCAGCTACGTGGCCGAGGTGAACGGCGACCGCGTGTACGTGCGCAGCGGCCCGAGCCAGAACTACTACCCGGTGAACAGGCTCGACGCCGGAGCACGGGTCCGGGTCGTCGGCGCCGAGGGCGAATGGGCCGCGATCGAGCCACCGACCGGGTGCTTCAGCCTGATCTCCGAGACTTATGTCGACACCGGCGACAACATCCACGGTGTGGTCAACGGGCACAACGTGCGCGTGCGGGTGGGATCTCTGCTCAGCAAGCAGATCTACGCCGTCCAGCTCAAGCTGGCCAAGGGGGCAGAGGTGGAAATCCTCGGGCGGGAGGACAACGGCTACTACCGCATCGTCCCGCCGGCGGGTGCCCGGCTGTGGATGCATCAGGATTACCTGACTCGCGTGCCCGATCAGCTCCTGGAGCTGGAGCAGGCCAGCACGGACGCTCCGGCGCTGGCGCCCCCATCAGCAGCGGACCCGGTGACCCCGCCCGCCGAGCAGGCGACGGCCGGCCCGGCGACACCACCGGGCGAGCAGAGCCGGGCGGCCCCGAAGCCGGCTTTGCCCGACCCGGCGGCGGTCAGGGCCCGGATCGAGGACTACCGCAGCCAGGTCGAGCAGATCGACGTGGACCTCAAGGCGGAGCTGGCCAAGCCGCTGCCGGCTCGTCGGCTCCGCCCGATCATGGAGCGGTTCCGGCCGCTGGCGGAGCAGGAGACGGACGCCTTCACCCGGGCCTACGCCGAGGCCCGGATTGCGCAGGTCAGCGACCTGATCGACCTGATCGACGCCGTCCAGCGGTTGCGCAACCTGCGCGAGGAGGTCAAGTCCACGCGGCAGGAGGCCCAGTCGGAGCGGGCCAACATCCGGCCCAGGAAGCTGACCATCTCGGGGGGTTTCGACGCCGAGGGCGAACTGCGCTTCAGCGCGGTGTACGACTCGCCCGCGGGCCCGCAGCGTTACCGGCTGGTCGACCCGTCGGCCAGCCCCGTCCGAACCGTCGGGTACGTCGAGGTGCCCCGCGACTCGAGCCTCGACGTCAGCGAGTTCCTCGGCCGCCGCGTGGGGGTGCGGGCCCGGGAGGTGAAGTTCCAGACCGGCGAGGTCAATCCCATCGCCATCTACGTGCTGGGTGACCTGGTGAGCCTGGACTCGGCACCGGCCATCGACGCCATGTCCGACGATGCGATCGTCGAGCACCCGTAGGGCAGTCTGTCACGCTGTCTGGCTCCTGCCGAGTCGCGAACGGAACGTGTCCCGGCGAGGTCGGGAGTTCGCGCGGGCGTTCCAGCGCTTCAGGCGCCCCTCCCGGCTGGTGAATCGGAAGCGACGGCCTGTGTGACGCGGTCCGCCAGATGACCTCCGCCAGCGGTTGCCCCTCCGGCTCCGCTAATCGCCCTTGTCGTGAACGACCATGATCTCGTCCAGGGGGCGGCGGCGCAGGGCTTCGGCGGGGACCCGGCAATCGTCCGCCGGGTAACCGACGGGGATGAGCACGTAGGGTCTCTCGTGGGCCGGTCGGCCCAGGACTTCGGCCAGGAACTTCATCGGGCTGGGGGTGTGCACCAGGGTGGCAAGGCCGGCGTGGTGGGCCGCCGCCAGCAGCAGGCCGGTGGCCAGGCCCACCGACTCGCTCGGGTAGTAGACCTGCCCGCCGTCGTCCCGCTGGCTGAGGCGAAACACCACGATCAGCCAGGGGGCGAGC
>Ga0180432_10000992_pt1 | contig 45538 bp, 41 predicted proteins | sample SS_ome_10_FD_132414 | JGI IMG/M metagenome (GOLD analysis project Ga0180432, IMG submission 132414) | Hypersaline lake sediment archaeal communities from the Salton Sea, California, USA - SS_1_MS_2 metaG | ecosystem: Environmental > Aquatic > Non-marine Saline and Alkaline > Hypersaline >...
CACAACTCGTGATTAATGCACATAAGGACTATTTCCTAATTGTATCTTTTCATCAGTACTAAGATCACCAAATTTTGATAAACCAGTTTCAACATTACATATCATAAGTTGAGTACGAACATCATCTATAGTTGCTTTTTCTCCAGCATTACAGACAGAACTAAAAAATATAACTATAATAACTACAATTAAAAAACTCTCTTTTTTTACATTAAAAGATATAATAGAATAATTACTTTTTAAAGATTTCTTTTATTCTCCCAACTTCTCTTCACAAACTCCAATTAATAAATTTAACCCATCATCTTCTGGATTCAAATCGAGTTTGTCCCAAAGATAGTTGGAAGTTGAAAAAAGGGTGGCGGTTCCTGACCCGACTCGATAGAATCGGGTTAGTTAAAAATCTAATTAAAAGGAGGAACCGCCATGAAGGAATCTTATCACGTTGTTGACAAAAAGGACAAGCAAAAGATAGAGGAGTATTTGTTAAAGAACGCCCAGTATTTGTTACCGATGGTGGAACTTATCGAGGGTTCCAGGGTGGTGATAGACGAGCTGATTGCTGTTGTGGGAAGAGCAAGCATTGAATCAGTACTAACGCTTTCCGCCCAGGGTATAGCAGGAGAAAAGCACAGAGGTAAAAAGGGTGGTGAGATTTGCTGGCATGGGAGCCAAAAGAGTACAATCAAAATGTCTGACCGCAAACTGAAAGTTGATAAGCCACGTCTTCGCAAGAGAGACCAAGGCAAAGGCGGAGAAGTCGAGATACCGGCCTTTTCTGCTATGAACTCAAGTGAACAAATGGGAAAGCGAATTCTTGATACTCTGATGTGTAACGTTTCAACCAGAGACTACGAAAATGTAATCACCGAGATGGCAGAGACGGTTGGAGTGAGCAAATCCAATATCAGTCGTGAATTTATTGGGGCCAGTACTAGAGAGTTAGAGAGTCTTATGAACCGTCGCTTTGACGATATAGAGTTTTTGGTCATCTACATTGATGGGATCGTGTACGGTGATTACCATGTGATTGGTTCGTTAGGTGTTGATATTACAGGGAAAAAGCATGTTTTAGGCGTGGTGGAAGGCGCCTCGGAAAACGGTGCATCAGCCACATCTCTTTTGGAGAATTTAGTAAGCAGAGGGATAGATCCGTTCCGTAAGTATCTTTTTGTTATTGACGGTTCTAAGGCTCTTCGTTCTGCCATAGACAAGGTATTTGGTGCGAAAAACTATGTACAGAGATGTAGAAATCACAAGCTAAAGAACGTATGTGATAAGCTACCTGATGATCTCTCTGATCAGGTGAAGTCGGTGATGAAGGCTGCGTATAAGCTTCCTTATAAAGAAGGTATATCCAAACTTAAAAAACAGGCCGAATGGTTAGAGGCTCATTATCCTGACGCAGCGGGGAGTTTATTAGAGGGTTTAGAAGAAACGTTTACAATAAATCGTCTGGAGCTTTTGCCTCAGTTACGTCGCTGTTTGGGTACTACCAACATCATAGAGAGTCCATACTCAAGTGTACGGAGGAAAACTAATAGGGTGAGTAGGTGGAGAAATGGGAAGATGGTGCTTCGGTGGGTGGCATCGGCTTTTATTTCTGCCGAGAAGAACTTTAATCGGATAAGTGGTTATAGGGACCTTTGGATGCTAAAGGTAAGACTCGATGATGATTATATCTTTGACAAAGAGGAAGATGTAGCATAATATGAAACCACAAACCGTCACCCACTTTCAACTAAATACGGGACACTCTCTTCAAATCAACAGACATTTTAAGATATTTTTTAGCATTTCCATAGTCCTCTTGTCTAAGGTAGAACATTCCAAGATTTTTTAGATTAACAGGATCTTTATCATCTAACATAACACTAATCAAGTACATTTCCTCCGCTTTTTTTTTATCTTCTTCAATAGGATTATAAGAGTACTGTGTTAGAGCAATTGCATAATCATTAAAAGCATCTGCTAAGGTTTCCCTTAATTCCTGAGAAAGGTATGATATATCTTGTTTCATAATATCTTTTGCAATACTGCTAAGTTGTGATCCAAGAATCTTTTTGTATTGTTCTGCATCTTCATGAAGATTTGGATTTAATGGTTCTCCTTTTTCCCTATACAACTCAATCACTTAATCAACCAACTCCTGAGGCGGGACGGGTTTGCCCTGGGCGTGGGCAGCTCCCGCCGCTATCATTATCGCCAGTAGTATAATTAGCTTTTTAGACTTCATTTCCTTTCCCCTTTTAATTTATCTACCCCTGTATTTATTTGCCCAACTCCCCGCACGCATCCGCCTCCCCCATATCGCACGCCTTCCTGAAGTCTTCAAGCGCCTTATCCATTTCCCCCATAACTCGGCGGTTCAGCCCCCGTGTATAATAAAAAGCCGCGTGGTCGGGATAGAGGGAGATGGCCCTGTCGATATCGGCCATCGCGTCGTCGTATCTCCCCCGCTCCCTGTAGAGATCGGACCGGAGGCCGAGGGCGAACGGATCCCTGGGGCTGAACTTGAGGGCGATCGATACGCTCTCCATCGCCTTATCGTATTTCTTCATCATGTAGTAGGTCCGCCCCAGGGCGGTGTATGCGTTGACGTCGTTGGGATTGATGCCGATGGCCCTGTTGAAGTCCGCTATCGCCTCGTCAAATATCTTTTGGTCCCTGTTCAATATTCCCCTGTTGTAGTAGGCCAGGGAATTGGTGGGGTTTATACTTATCGCCCTGTTGAAGTCGCCTGCCGCCTCTTCATACCTCTTCTGCTTCTTGTATACACACCCCCTGTTGTTGTAGGCCATGATGTAATTCGGGTCGAGGCTTATCGCCTTCGTGAAGTCGGCGACCGCCTCATCGTATTTTTTAAGCCGGTCGTACGCGATCCCCCTGTTGTTGTATGCCCCGGTGTAGTCGGGCTTGATCTCTATCGCCTTTGTGTAAAGCTCGATCTTTTTGTCGAGGTTATTCTCCTCAAAGGCCCTGTCGTACCAGTATTCCGGGTCTTCCGCGCACCCCAAAACAAGAGCCGCCAAGACGGCACACGCCGCAAACAGAAGCAGCAATGATTTATAGATATTCATCTATCCTCCAGAAAACAGCGAAAATGGAGAAAATGAATTAAAACAGCCCCCTCGACTCGGTCCATCCGGCACGCACCACACTCCAGTCCCCCTCCTCCAGCTTTAGCTTCAGATCGAGGATATAGCCGCTCCCGGAATCCGGGATGATCTCGGCGCCCCCGGTGAAGATGAGCTTCACGACGGCGGAAGCGCTGTCCCCATTTACCTCGACCTCGATATCCCGAATGAATATCCCGATCTTTTCGTACCTCTGAAAGTAGATGAACAACAACCCCTTGATCTGGTTCCTGTCGTTTCCCTCCTTGTCCTTGTACGACTCGGAGACGTGTTTCAACACGCCCCTGATATCTTTGGCCTCCGCCTTCTCCGCCGCGTCCCTGATGAGGGCCTCGATCTTCTCCTCGTCGGTGAGCTCTTTTCCGCAGGATGTGAGGGCAAGGGCCACCGCGATAAAGATAAGAAATGCGACAACCTTAAAGAGACCGACTCCGCCGGATAAAGTTTTGACGCTCATAAAGACCTCCCAAAATCACTCGTTACGTTTCGTCAAATGTATCACAGATACTATCCAGTGTCAATTTTGTCAGCGGTCTTCAAAGAAGGCGGCTCTTTCCCTTCCTTGACACACCCTCTTTTTTCTGGTAGTTTTTGGTTGAATATCTTTAATGGATTCCCAATCAAGTTGGGAACGACGATACAGAGTGCGAAAACAGAGTGGGAAAAAACAAGGCACTTCTATCACGGGAGGACTAAATGGCGATAAATCGTGAGCTTATCGGAAAGAGCTTCGGGCCTGTCGACGGTGAGGTCGTAAACAGGGAGGCCATATTCTACGCCCTGGCGACCAACGACTACAACGAGGCCTACATCAACGGGGCGAGGGAGGGGGGAACCGTGGCCCCTCCCCTCTACGCCGTCAGCAAGGACATCGGGGCCAAGGGGATAATGGAGGTCTTGAAGGAGCCGACCCTCGGGATAAACTGGGCGTACGTCGTCCATGGGGAGCAGTACTTCGAGTGGCCCAAGCCCCTAATCCCGGGGACGAAGCTGAATACAACGGCGACCGTAAAGGACGTTATCGACAAGGGAACCGGCGAGCTGTTAGAGGTGAAGGTGGACTCAGTGGACGAGGCGGGCGATCTCGTGATGAGTCTCGTGATCGGCTTTTTCGAGCGGTGGCCGGACGCCAAGAGAGAGAAAAAACCGGCCGCCGAGGAAAAAGCGGAAGAACCGGAGACCTTCTTCACACAAGACATGAAGGTCAAGCCGGGGCAGACCTACATCTACGCGGAGCCCTCGGGCGACCACAACCTGATACACGTCGATCCCGACTTCGCGGTCAAGGTGGGGCTTCCCGGCATAATCCTCCAGGGGCTCTGCACCATGGCCTTTGTCCAGAAGGCGGTGGTGGACAACGCCTGCGGCGGCGACCCGACCAAGCTGAAGAAGCTCAAGGTGAGATTCTCGAGGAACGTGCTGCCGGGAGACACGGTGACCACTAGGGGCTGGCTCACGGAAGACAAGGGGGAAACCAGAATAATCGGGCTTGAGGCCAAGGTCGACAGGGGGGACGTGGTGATAAAGGACGCCTGGGCCGAAGTGGCCAAGTAAGGGGATTTCAAAACGGGCACCCGATGTTCAAGGCGCTTTCATAATCCGAGATGAATTGTGGATTTGACGAAGACCATTGACCGCAAATCGGACTCGATTTTTATTATCAGGTGATATTAAGGTATGGACGATGCGACCCTTGTAATAGCCGGCTACGCGGCATCAACCCTTTTTTTGATCATCCTCGTCTTCATCATATACCGCTCCAAGAGGGGAAAGAGAGAGGCCTCTCCAATTTATCCCGGTGAGGCCAGGATCGGCCCATTCATCGGCAGGGCCAAGAAGGCGTTGATAACCTTCGCCCGGACGAGGGGGCTCACGATCGTCCCGGACGATCGGAGCGGCGACCTGAAGACGCGGATCACGCAGAGCTTCGGCATTCCGGAGACGGGGAGACTCGTGGATATCGTAAAGATTCCCCTCTCCAACGGGGAGGGCTATCTCTACACCCGTCTCCCGGAGACAAGCGGTTCTTCGGCAGGATCCGCATCCGACTTTGTCAGCCAGTTTATAGTCGTCTTCATCGATATACCGATAGCCGAGAGAACCTTCGTGGTGCAGCGCGTGCCTCTAAAGGGGAGGCTCGCCAGGGCCGTAGTAGAGATGGTCTTGAAAAGGATCTTCGGAGCGGGAAAAATCGAGCTGATGGAGATCGACAAACGCTTCCCCGACTTCGGCAGGGTATACAACGTCTTCACCGAGGACGTCGACAGCGCGGAGAGCGTGGTCCTCACGACCGACGTCATGTCGGTGCTGATGACGCACCCGCAAAAGAAGCCCGCAAACGTCTGCTTTGCCCCGTCCGGATTCGGGATCTTCATAGAGCCGAAGATGAAAAAAGTGGAGAAGATAGAGCGATTCGTCACGTGGTCGGAAAACCTCGCCCGGGCCTTGAAGGATATCGGCGAGTTTTGAGTTGCAGGGGGGTGCTTTTTAGGCCCTTTGCATTTTTTAAGAGGCCCTTTGATCGGGCCCTTGATCGATCAATTTGAGAGGAGCGGAATGTCAAAAACCGAAAACATCATCATTGTTGTAATTCTCGTTGTGGTCTTCTACTCCGTCTTTCATTATATTGTTTATAATGTCAGAAGGCTCAAAAGAGCGGTTTCCTCTTACGCCAAGTCAAGGGGTCTTGCAGTCATCGAAAAGGACGAAAACAACGCCCTCGGAAAGATGCTGGAGGAAAGGCTCGGTGTCCCTAAAGGAGGGATGTACGGGGAGATAATCAGGCTTCCGCTGTCCGAGGGGGAGGGCTACTTCTACAACGGATACAAGGGGGTCAAGAGCGGCTCCGAAAAGGGGACCAGCTCCGAGGATCTGAAATACTTCATAACGGTCTTTATAGATATCCCGATATCCGGGTCCGTCTTTCTTTTCCCTCACGCCGAAATAAAAGGGAAGCTTTTAAAGAAGATGTATGAATTCGCCATGTCGATGGTTCCGGGACCTGGGGGCCGCAAGGCAATTGATATAGAAAAACAGTTCCCGGAATTCGCCAAAACCCACACGGTCTTCGCCGAGAAGGACGATGACGCCTTTAACGTCATCCTGACCGCGGACGTGGTGTCGACCCTTATGGCCCGTCTCCCTTCGAAATACTATAATATCTCGTTTTTCCCGAAAGGCTTTATAATAGAGATTACCCCTCTCTTCAAGGATTCCGGCGATGTCGAGGATTTCGTGAGGCTCGCCGAAGACATCTCCCGCTGCTTGGGGGAGAGGGAGCATTTTTGAGGGCATTCTAAAGTAAAATAGGCGAAATAGCAAAATAGAACTTACGAGATAGAACTATAACAGAAAGAGGTTTTTTATGAAAAAGGCAGCGTTTACAATTCTCATACTGATTTTTGTCCTGTTGGTCTTTTGTCTCTACTTCGTAAGGATAAACTCCGTGAGCGATGGATCGAGCTTTACGCCGGAGGCCGGGGTGGTCGAATCCCTCGAAAATCTCGAGGTGATCGAGGAGAACGGCGTGCTTAAACTCGGCGACGCCTCCCTGAGGAGGGAGGGTGGAAACAACATCATAAAGCTCAAGGGGGCACCCTACGAGATGGGCTACCAGCACGGGAGGCTCTTGGCGGACGAGATCAGAAGGGGGTGTGTTCCCCTCTTTTCCGATCCGATCTCCCACAACATCCAGTACGCCGAGAAGCCGAAGTGGATGAGGTGGCTCCTTTTAAAGTATCTCGAGATCGCGGTCTTTGCTCCGGTGGAGTTAAACACCCCAAAAGAATACCTCGAAGAGATAAAAGGTATAGCGGACGGGGCGGGCCTCGACTACAAAGACGTCTTCATCGCCAACTTCTACTCGGACCTCTCCATGGCGATGGTTCCGGGGGTGATCGGCAAAAAGGCGCTCGACTTCGGGCTTCAAGTTGAAGCCGGAGAGTGCTCCAGCTTCGCCGCCGCGGGAAGGGCGACTTATGGGGGAAAGCTCATCTTCGGAAGAAACACCGACTACTCGGGCCAGGGCCTCTGGGGGCCGAACCAGACGATCTTCTTTTACGAGCCGGAGAACGGCTACCGCTACGTGAGGGTCTCCACGGCGGGGCTAATAAAGTGCAACTCCGCCATGAACGAGATGGGGATGGTGATCGGGGGGCACTTCATGGGATACGACGGAGCCGATCCCGCCGGCGTCTCTTTCACCGTATTTGAGAACATGATAATGAGGGGGGCAAAGGACATCGACGGGGCGATAAAAATATTGAAAGATAATAAAAGGGGCGGCGCCTTCGGGTTTCTCGTCGCCGACGGGAAGGTAAAGGACGCCGTCGTCTTTGAGTCGAGTCCCGATCTCTTGGGGATAAGGCGGATGGAGGGAGGCTCCATGGTTCTTACCAACTTCGCCACGACCGAAGAGCTAAAGGAAGTCGACCTGATGGCGAGATACAGCCTCGTTATGAGAAACCTGATGGGGAGGTACGTGAGGCTTACCCGGCTGATAGAGGAAAACTACGGGAGGATCACCCCGGCGTTGGCCGCGAAGTTCATGAGCGACCACATCGACCCGATCTTGAAAGTCGAGAGGGGCTTCGGGCACACCGTCTGCGGCGCAAACAACGTGACCTCGGTGGTCTTCCTGCCGGCGGACGGCTTCTTCTGGGCGGCGACGGGAAAAGAGCCCGCCTGCGCAAACGAATACATCGGCTTCGACTTCTGGGCGGAGTTCGAGGGAAAGCCATCCAGGATCTACCCGAAACTGCTTTCCGGCTACCGATGGAAGAGCGGCGCCAAAAGGGACGCCTTCTCCTCCTACATGGACGCATACACCGCCTACGAAGACGATTTTGGAAGGATCCGCGAGGCGCTGGCGATGTTGGAGGGGGCCATGGTGCAGGACCCCGAAGAACCCGCCTACTACCGAATGCTGGCGAGGCTTCTCATTGTCATCGGCGACTACGAGGGGGCGGCAAAGCTCCTTGACGACTCTCTTGCCCTCCCCCAGACGTTGAACGAAAAGGGCCTTGCCCTTCTCCTCTCGGGTCAGGCCCTGGACCTCATGGGCAGGCGGGACGAGGCGGTCTCCATGTACAAAAAGGTGACAGCGTTAAAGGACGAGGCAAAGGACGATCATCTGAACGATATTAACGAATTTCTTATCGCCTACGCCGAGAGGTGCCTCAAAAAGCCGTTCTCAAAGGAGAGGATCCTAAAGGACATTCCCATAGCCTTCAGCCTCCAGGCGGGGCTGGAATAGTCGGGACCGAAAAAGACACAAAAACAAAGGGGGCCCCACATATTCCGGGGCCCCCTTAAAACAACTAAATGATCCCACCTGCCGCTATTTTTTCTTCTCCATCTTTTCGAGCTCCATCGCCCTGAGCTCCTTTCTCAATATCTTTCCCACGGCGCTCTTCGGAAGGCTGTCGGTAAACTCGATCAGCTTCGGGACCTTGTACTTTGCGAGCTTCTCCTTGCAGTAGCCGATCATCTCCTCTTCGGTTGCGGTCTCACCCTCCTTGAGGACGACGTAGGCCTTGACGGTCTCTCCCCGGTATTCGTGGGGCACCCCGATGGTGCAGGCTTCCACCACCTTCGGGTGCTCGAAGAGGACCTCGTCGATGTCTCTGGGATATATGTTGTAGCCGCCGGCGATTATCATGTCCTTCTTCCGATCCACGATGTAGAAATATCCCTCCTCGTCCATTGTGCCGATGTCGCCGGTGTAGAGCCAGCCGTTCTTTATCGCCTTTTTCGTCTCCTCCGGCTTTTTGTAATACCCCGCCGTGACCTGCGGCCCCTTGATGAGAATCTCCCCCGGCTCTCCGATTGCAACCTCCTTTTTGCCCGTATCCACGTCGACGATCTTGACCTCGGTATTCGGCACGGGCAGCCCGATGCTTCCGACCTTGGTCTTCCCGCCGTAGGGATTGATGTGGGTCACCGGCGTCGTCTCCGAGAGCCCGTACCCCTCGCATATCTGGGAGCCGGTGGCCTCCTCGAACTCCCTGATGACCTCGAGGGGCAGCGGAGCGGCGCCGGAGAAGCATCCCTTCAGCGAGCTGAGATCGTACTTGTGAAAATCCGGGTGCCTGAGCATCCCGATGAACATAGTCGGTACGGCCGGGAGAAAGGAGAGCTTGTGCTTGTGGATAGCCTCGAGGATCGGCTGGGGCTCCGGCCTCGGGATATATGCCCCCGCCCACCCGTTCCAGATTCCGAAGTTCATCACACACGTCATCCCGAAGGAGTGGAAGAAGGGCAGGCACGCAACGGCAGACTCCTCCCCAGGGACGAAGCTCGGGTACCAGGCGGAGATCTGCTGGACGTTCCTGCTCAGGTTCCCGTGGCTCAAAACCACCCCCTTGGAGACGCCCGTCGTCCCCCCCGTGTACTGGATCGTGGCCATGTCCTCGAATTTGAACTTGACCTTCGGGGGATTCGGCTTGTTCTCCTTTATGAGGTCCAGAAACTCGTAAACGTTCTCGGTCTTCTCGATCTTTCTGAACATCTCCTTCTTGACGCGGGGAAAGAGCTGCTTCTTCGGAAAGGGGAGGTAGTCGTTGATGTGACAGACGATTATCTTCTTCACCCCGGTCTTCGGCCTCAAGGCTATCATCCTTGGCGCTAGAAGGTCGAGGGTGACGAGATACTCCGACTCCGAATCGTTCAGCTGATACTCCAGCTCGTGGTCGGTGTAGAGGGGATTGTTTAGGACGAGGGTGGCGCCCGCCATCATGGCGCCGTAGTAGCTGACGGCCATCTGGGGGATATTCGGGAGGAGCGTGGCGACCCTGCTCCCCTTCTTTACACCCATCCCGGCCATAGCGGTCGCAAAGCGCCTGGTAAGATCGCCAAACTCCCCGAACGTGATCGTCTTTCCCATGAAGTACGCGGAGGCGTTTTTCGGAAATTTATTCACCGTCCGCTCCATCGCCTCGACAATCGTCGTCTCCTCAAACTTGATAGTCTCGGGAACGCCCTCCGGGTAAAACTCCACCCACGGTTTTTTGGATTTCTTAGTCCCCGTCTTCTTCTTTGCCATGATCTTCTCCTTAAAATATAATTTCAATCTTTAATTACAATTCGGCCTGTCCTCCTCTCGTATAAATTATGGAGTAAAGGTGATTTTCAAAAAGATAGACGAAGCACGAATATCTAATTCTATATAAGAATAAAGTGTAATGTCAAAGAAAATCTTGAATTTATTAATATCTTTTGTTATACAGTAACGGAGCAATTTGGGGATCCGATGAGACAGGGAGAGGTGAAGGATGACCGGCTGCAAAAACATAAAGGGGTAAAAAACGATAAAGAATCCCCAGCGTCTCAAAAAATTTTTCTTGAAACCATGATAATTGAGCTCCTCACATAGATGAAGCAGTTTACCCATAAAACATGAACTCAATGAATCCAAGGCGCGATTACTACGGCGACATCAGGCTCATAAAGAGCGCCCGCGGTGCGGTCTGCCTTGTCTTGCTGATATTCATTCTTCTCCTCTTTCCGATCTTTGCCGGGAAATATTTCGTTTACGTCGCAAACCTCATCCTGATCAACATCATCGTGGCGGTGGGGCTGAACCTCCTCGTGGGGTACACGGGACAGATATCCCTGGGGCACTCCGGCTTCATGGCGGTGGGGGCATATTTTTCGGTCATGACGCTGATGAACCTCAAACTCCCCTTTAACATCGGCCCGCCCTTTATCGCCGTAGTCGTCCTGTCGGGCCTTGTGGCATCAATCATCGGCTTTGTCCTCGGATTCATCGCCCTGAGGACTAAGGGGCCCTATCTGGCCATCGTGACCTTGGGCTTCGGCATATTCGTGGAGCAGTCCCTCGTCCTGACCGAGTCGATTTCGGGGGGAAGGAGCGGGCTTCGCACCCCCGCCATCAGCCTCTTCGGCCGCCCGGTCACCGATGAGGTCGTGATCTACGGCCAAAGGCTCACAAGCGAAAAACAAGTCTACTTCATAATACTATTGGCCGCTCTCATCTTGATCTTCTTTGCGTTCAAGATCGTGAGGTCGAAGGTGGGCAGGGCCTTTATCGCCGTGGGAGAGGGCGAGGCGGCGGCGGGTGCCCTGGGGATTAATGTCACCCGCTACAGGACCCTGGCATTCGCCGTGTCGGCGTTTTACGTAGGCGTGGCCGGCGCCCTCCACGCGAACATGATGGACTTCATCGAGCCGGCCCAGTACGGGATCATGATCAACATCGACATGATCGCCATGATCGTGGTGGGGGGGCTCGGCTCGATATTCGGCTCTGTGCTGGGGGCGTCGCTCCTGACGGTCCTCCCCCTCCTCTTTGCCAAGTACAGCTTTTTGAGCGCAATCATCTCAGGGGCGATAATGATCGTAATCGTAATCTTTCAGCCGAGGGGACTGAGCGGGATGCTGTCTCAACTTGTGCCCAAGATAAAGGGCGGGAGATTATACAGGGGAAAAAGTCCATGATGAATACCCCGGAGACCATAGCATATCTGACGATTCAGGGGCTCGCCACCGGAAGCCTCTACGGGATGATCGCCCTCGGTGTCGTTATGATCTACAAGACGAACGACGTCTTGAACTTCGCCCACGGCAACATGGGGCTCTTCTCCACGTTTCTCATATATATAATGATGACAAAATATACCGCCCCTATATCGGCTCATCTTTACGATTGGGCCCGTTGTATCGATATCCTCGGTGGGCTCGATGCCAATACCTTCTCCATCACGGCATTTACCCTCATAGCCGTCTTTACCGCACTCTTCGCCTTTTTCTTCGGCGTAATCCTCGAGGTTATCTTTTTAAGGCCCGCGAGAGAGCCGAGCCACCTGGGGCTCATCGTCATCACCATAGGGCTCTGGCGGATACTTGACGGCGCCATAATCGGGCTCTTCGGGACGGAGGTCTACGCCATGCCGCCGCCCCTTAGCGGCTTTAAGGCCTTCAAGCTGGGAGTGATTCCAGTCGATCAGCTCGATCTGATTATCCTTTCCATAACCGGGTGCATCATCGTCGTCCTTTACCTCTTTTTCAGATTCACGAGGCTGGGGATAGCGATGCGTGCAACCTTTCAGAACAGGGAGGCGGCGGGACTCATGGGGATAGGCACCAGGACCATCTTCGCCGTCACATGGGGGATAAGCTCGGTCTTGGCCGCAACCGCAGGGATATTGACGGCAACCAAGCTCAACCTCGATAATACCGTCATACTCTTTCCGTTTCTCAAGGCGTTTTCGGCGGCGGTCCTCGGGGGGCTGGGAAGTCTTCCGGGGGTGATCATCGGGGGGTGGATGCTCGGTGTCACAGAAAATCTCTTCGGGAGCTACGTCTCAATGGGCTACAAGACTCCCTTCGCTTTTATCGTGATCATCGTCGTTCTGATAATAAGGCCGGAGGGACTTCTTTCGAGGCGGATAAAAAGGGGCGTTTAGATGTCATCTTTGCCGATACTCAGGGTCAAGGGCCTTTCGATCTCCTTCGGGGGACTCCGCGCCCTAAAAGACGTCTCGTTTGAGGTGGGGGAGGGGGGGATATTTTCGATCATCGGCCCCAACGGCGCCGGCAAGACCACGATATTCAACTGCATCGGCGGCCAGTGCAGGCCGGACGCCGGCACGATCCACTTCAGGAACAAGGAGATAACGAGATTCAAGCCCCACCGGGTGGCGAGCCTCAAGATCGCGAGGACATTTCAGAACATGGGGCTCTTCCCCCAAATGACCGTCCTCGAAAACGTCCTGGTCGGCCGCCACATCCACACGTCCGGCGGGATTTTCAAAGCGGCTTTTACCCTGAACAGGAGATGCGCGGGAGAGGAGATCGCCCAGAGGAGGGCGGCGGACGGAGTGATCGACCTCCTCGATCTAACTCCCGTCAGGGACAAACCGGCGGGGGGACTCCCCTACGGGACGAAGAAACTGGTGGAGCTCGCAAGGGCGATGGCGATGAAGCCGGAGCTCCTCCTTCTCGACGAGCCCTCCGGCGGGATGAACATCAGGGAGAGGGAGGAGCTCAAGGGAAGGATAAAGAACATCGCCGTTTCCATGGATATCACCGTGATTGTAGTGGAGCACGACATGAACCTCGTCATGGATATCTCGGATATGGTCCTGGCCGTAAACTTCGGGGAAAAGATAGCCCAGGGCACACCGGAGGAGATACGGAGACACCCTGAGGTGGTCAGGGCGTATCTGGGAAAGGAAGCGAAGAAATGACTTCGGGTTTGAAATCGGGAGGGGAGAAGATGAAAGGGGCGAAAGGAGCCGCAACCAAGAACGCTTCGCCAGAAAAAAAGGGGGAGAAAAGCCTCCTCCAGTTGACAGGGGTAGAGGTCCGCTACAACGCGTCAACCGTTGTCTCCGATCTCTCCCTGAGCGTCGGTGAGGGGAGCGTGGTCGCCCTCCTCGGGGCTAACGGGGCGGGAAAGAGCAGCGTCTTAAAAAGGATTTCGGGATTGATACGCGGCAAAAGCGATGGAGGGACGATACTCTTTGACGGCCGCCCCATCGAAGGCATGAGGCCGGAGCATATCGTCAGGGCGGGGATATCCCACGTCCCGGAGGGGCGCGAGCTCTTCGGCGATCTCACAGTCTCGGAAAACCTCAAGATGGGATCATACACGAGAAGGGAGAGGGCCGGGATCAGGGAAGACTTTGAGCGGGTGACCGGATATTTCCCGGTACTGAAGGACCGCAAGAAACAGATCGCTTCAACCCTCTCCGGCGGGGAGCAGCAGATGCTCGCCGTTGCCAGGGGATTGATGTTAAGCCCCAAGCTTCTGATGCTGGACGAGCCGTCGTTGGGACTTGCCCCGATGCTGGTAAAGGAAATCTTCGATATAATAGGGGAGATAAACAGGGAGGGCGTGACGGTCTTGATCGTGGAGCAGAACGCCAGGATGACCCTCGACATCGCCGATTACGGCTACGTCATGGAGACCGGGAGGATCGTGCTCGAGGGCACGGCCGAAGAGCTAAAAAAAGACGAGATGGTAAGGGAGTATTACCTCGGGGGGCGGGGTGGATAAAAGGTGCGGTAGGCCTTTTCGATACATCAAAGCGATCAATCCGACATTTCGCCCCCCCTCTCGTTTTGTTTGAACGGGGGCGTTTTTTCTGTTATGATGATTACCTGAACGGTAAAAATTTAGTTGAATTGACGTCCTCAAAAGATGAATTTTTTGAATCGCCGCAAAGTGTATGAAAATTTACAGATAGGGCGGTTTGTTGCAAATACCAATACCGTACCATAATATATTATACGTGGGGGGTCGTTACATTTGTTGAATCTGTATATAAGTTGATGGGCTAAGACAAGACTCCCCTGGGCGAAAAAATGAGATGGGACAGTGTAAAATCCGAGGAGCTTCTCTCAAAGGTCAAGGAGCCGGGGAGCTACGGAGTTCACCTTGGCCCATACAAAGACGACAGGTTCAAATTGACCACGCGGCTTCTATTTAACATCGGACTTAATGTTGTGTGGAGCATCGTATTCAGGTTCTACCGCTCATCAAAGATCGGGGTCATCGGAGGAGAGATGGAGGACGAGATGACAAAAAGGCGGGGGGGTGCCATCTACGCATTCTGGCATCACTACTCTCAATACTACTTCTTTTACATTGAGGGAAAAAGACACATAATGATGATCAGCCCCAAAGACGGAGGTGAGTTCGGTTCGAGATGTATGGCGAAGATCGGCGTGATCGCCGTTCGGGGCGCCCCCAAAAAGATCAGCGCAAAGAGCGGCAGGGTAAAGGACAAGCAGGGAAGGGAGGCGCTGAGTGCCATGGTGAGACTCGTCAGGGACGAGTCCTTTCACGCCGGAATGGCGGTGGACGGATCAAAGGGCCCGCTCTTGAAGATGAAGATGGGGACGGTATCTCTGGCAAGGAAGACCGGCTCGCCGATCATAGTGCTTACCGTTGCCGCGAGGCCGCATTTTCGCATCCTCAGCTGGGACAGGATGTGGATGCCGGCCCCCCTGTCCAAGATCGTCTATTTTTTTACCGGCCCCTTTTTCGTCCCTAAGGGGGCCGATTACGACGAGATGGAGGAGATACGCTTGAAGATCGAAAGGCACATGACAGATATGTATGAAATGGGAGCGGCTTACTTTGCGGATGAAGGTGTTAGAGCGAAGTTTCCCGATCCAGAGTGGATATAATCGAGCAAAACCGACAGATATGAAGAAAAAAAACAACGATTTCCTCTGGGACATAAAAAATCCCGAGAAATACGGGGTTCACTTCGGACCCTATGACAACAGCCGATTCAAGCCGACCCGGCGGTTCATGTTCAAAACCGGGATACCGTCCATGATGAAGATAATCGGCTCCTTTTATAAGTCCTCCAAGGTATACGTGATAGGGAAGCCCCTCGAAGACGAGCTTATCTCCAACGGAAAGGGGATCATCTACGCCCACTGGCACAGATACGCCCAGTACTATTTTATGTACGCAAGCCACAAGCGCCACGTGATAATGAGCAGCCACAAGGACAGCGGCGAGGTGGGCGCCCGGACGATGAAGTCGGTGGGGATATTGACGGTCAGGGGCGCACCTAAGAAGGTGAAGAAAAGCGGCAGGATAAAGGACATGAAGGGTAAGGAGGCGCTCGACGCCATGATCAAGCTCATAAGGGACGAGGGTTTTAACGCCGGACTTACGGTCGACGGCCCCTCCGGGCCCGCCCTCGTTTTGAAAAAGGGCCTCGTTCATCTCGCCAGGGAGTCGGGAGCTCCCATTCTGGTCTTGAATGCCGCGGCAAGGCCCCACTTCACTCTCCCCACCTGGGACGGGATGTGGATGCCGGCACCGTTGTCCAAGATCGTATATATCTTTACCGGACCCTTCTACGTCCCGAAAGGCGCCGACGACGAGAAGATGGAGGAGATAAGATTAGAGATCGAGGATCACATGAAGGAGGGCGTGAAGAGGGCCGAGCGTTACTGGAAGGACACAGACTTGAGGGAAAAGCTTGGAAGGCCGGTTCGAATCGAGATACATTTTTCACCGAAATTATGATTTCCCTTTGAGACTATATTGTTGACAGGAGGTACCATGAAGGCGATACTCTATAATTTCAGCATTCTCAGATTTCTCGGGATGACGCTTGGGGGAATGATAACCAAGAGCGTCATGTGGAGCCCGATCTCACCGATAAGGCTTATTGAAGTCGATGAACCCAGGCTCCCCAACGAGGACTGGGCGGTCGTCAAGACGAAGCTCTCCGGGATATGCGCCTCCGACATGAGCGCCATAAAGATGGCGGACAGCCCCACCCTGACCCCGTTCGCCTCGTTCCCCTTCATACCGGGACACGAAAACGCCGGCACCATTGCCGAGGCGGGAAGGGGTGTCAGGGGATTTTCCGTGGGCGACAGGGTGGTCGTAAACCCGGCGTTGTCTTGCGAGGCGAGGGGGATGGACGACACTTGCGCCAGCTGCGCCCGGGGGGAGCCGTCGGTCTGTGAAAACGCGGCCGAGGGGAGGCTCGCAAAGGGAGTCAACACCGGCTATTCAAACGAGACCGGCGGTGGCTGGAGCGGATATTTTCTCGCCCACAAATCCCAGCTCTACAGGCTCGACGGCATAAGTGACGAGACCGGGATAATGATCGACGCCTTCTGCTCGTCTCTCCACCCGGTCATGAACAACTTCCCGGACGACGGCGATACCGTAATAGTAATAGGAACGGGGCCGCTGGGCCTCTCCGCAATCTGCGCAGTAAGGGCCCTGGGCGGAAAGGCCAAGATCATTGTTATCGAAAAGTCGACCTTCAGCGGCGGGATGGCGAAAGAGGCGGGGGCGGATATCGTGATCTGCCCGGGCCGCGAGAAGAAGACCGTATACGAGATAATAGCCGAGATGACAGGGGCGAAGGTCTACAAGCCCCTTATAGGCGATCAGATTCTAATGGGCGGGGTGGACAAAATTTTCGATACGGTAGGCAACGCCGCCACCATGCAGATGTCGCTGAGGCTCCTCAGGGCGGGCGGTTTCTACGGGCTCATCGGCCTTGCCGCGACGGAAAAGCTTGACCTGACACCCCTCTGGTTCAAGGAGATTACCATGACCGGGTCCCTCGGATACGGGATGCAGGACTACAGGGGAAAGCGCGTGTATACGTGGGATGTGGCCCTGGACCTGATAAGGAATAAGAAGATAGACCTCGAAAAATACGTTACGCACAAGTTTCCCATCGAGGACTACAGAGAGGCGATAAAGGTAAACATATTCAAGGAAAGATACGGGGCCGTAAAGACCGCCTTCGTATTCGATTAGTACATTTTTTAAACTCACATATGTTTGACAAAGGCTTTTTAAGCAGCGGGCGGACACTTTAAAATCGATTGTCTGTTCAACTCAATTATTTTGCCCTTCGACAATCTTGACGTTAGAGAAACTATATATTGAGAAGAGCGAGAAGAGAGGAGGGCGGCCAAGACCGCACGATTGATGCAGAATTTAATATTATGATATTGTAATATCACGTTGAACGCCTCTCATCTCTCACGGCTCTTATACATACCGGAAAAGTAGTAAAAAAAGACTTGAAATTTTATCTGTTTGAGTTTATATAATAGTAAAATAATTTAAGAAAATAGTTATAAAGTCATCGTAAAGCAATATTTTTATAATAAGGGAATTTAACGAATCCTATGAAAACATGGGTGTCAATAATAATCTCGGACGAGAAGTTGAGAGGGACCGTCGAGACCCTCCTCAGGGTCAACGACTCGGCCCAGGTCATAGGGGTATTCTCCGATGTAGAGGAAGCGACAGCGGAGCTTGAGAAGCGGGGAAACGTCGTGGTCGTCCTCGGGTTTTCCAATAACCACAAGACCACTATGAGACAGCTCAAGCTCATTCAGCTTCACGGGCCGTACAAGGTCCTCGGGGTCGGGGACCCCTTCGATACGGCCTCGAGCATGTTTGACGCCTTTCGCCTCGGATTGCTCGACTTCATCTCGCTGTCGCCGGAAGAAATAAAAAATCCCTCCGACAATCTCCTCAAGGAGTTCATAGAATCGATCGAGACAATCTCAAAGGCTAACATCACGAAGTTAAAGAGGGTAAAGCTTACCCTCTACGAAAAGCCGGGCTGGGAGAGCTGTAGAGACATGCCGACCTATTTTCTGGCCCTGGGGGTGCCCAGGATCGGTATCTCCTCCGCCTTGAAGCTGGCCACGACGCTCCCCCGGAGAAACGACACGGCCCTCTTCTTGTCGCTACCCCTGCCCAAGGAGACCATGGAGAAATTCATATCGAAATTTGACAGGTACACCCAGTGGTCTATCAAGGGCGCCGTCGAGGGGGAGAGTATAGTAGGAGGGGTATGCTATACCACCTCTTTGGGGGATTCCTTGGGGATCGAGGGCAACGTCGACGGCAGCGGCAAGTTGATCTCGATGCCTCGTAAAAGCGGAACCATCGACACAATGATGAAGAGCATGGCCGAGGCCTTCGGCGATTTTGTCATCGGAATCCTGGTGGAAGGTGTCGGCAACGACGGAATTAAGGGCCTCAAGGCGGTAAAAACCCGAGGGGGCACCACCATCGCCGTCAGGGAGGGGGGAGGTGTGCTTCCGATAATCGGAGAAAATGCGGTCAAGGAGGGCGCGGTGGACCTTATGGCGGATATAGATAATCTGCCGAATATCCTCGAATACCTCATGGGAGATATTTACGACATAGTCAACCTAAACGGCCTTATAAATGTCTCTTGAAAAACTTGTATAAGGACTTATTCCTATGTCTCTTATTGATGAGCTGGAAGCCATAACAGGCACGATGCCCCCAAGGTTTATGGCCGACATAAAGAGGAAGCTCGAAGACGCAAAAGAAGAGCCGTCGTCGGAGAATGTAATGGGACTCAGATCCGAGGTCAAAGAGTTTATCTGGGCCGTCAGGATGGTCGGTATAGAGGGAATAGAGGATTCCCTTATGAACCTGATCGATATCCTCGACGGACCGGGAGAGATAGGTGAGAGACTCGTCAAGTTCGAGGGTAAATTTAAGGAGCTCGAGAAAGTCATACCGGCAGAGACGAAGGAGGCGGAGAAGACGGAAGTCATCGATGAGGAGAAACAAGACATGCCCATCGATGAATCGAAGATCGAGAAATTGTTGATGATCCCCGGAATCGGCAAGGAAAAGGCCATTGGACTTATCGAGGGCGGATTTGGAAGCATAGAGGATGTTGCCAACGCCCCCCTGGCGAAAATCATTACGGTCAGGGGGATATCCCTCTCCCTTGCAAAGGATATAAAGGACTTTCTGGACCCGAACCGCCTGGTCGGGCTCGAGATACTGCCGAGGAGCCTGAAGATAACTCAACCCACCGAGGAGATTTCTTTCTTGGGTAAACCGGCCGTCGATGAAGAAGCGCCGGAAGACTACATCGAGGAGGAAATACACGAGGATGATCCTGAGCTCTTGGAATATTACATTTTCCGTCTCAAGGAATTCATAGGAGAGATCACCAAGATCCTTGACTCCATATCCACATCTTCACCCTCAAAAGAGGCCATCCTCGATCTCGAGGAGGCGTCTCTTTCCCTTATGAGCGCAACCCGCTACATGGGCCTCGACCTTATCGAGTCCGAGCTCTCGAACATCGCCGAGATATCTAAGGAGATCGCCAAGGAGATAGCTTCGGGAGAAGTTGAACTGTCTGAAAAGTCGATTTTCGCGATCAAACAGGTCCAAACCGGTTTGGAATACGGCCTCAATAAATTGAAGTTTTTTTTGGAGGCCGCGGACAAACCGGAAGCGGCTGAAAAAGAATTTGTGGATAAAGAGCCCCTCCCCCTAAAAAAACACCTCAACGACATTAAAAGGCTCTACAAGGACATAGGCGGAATCTTAAAAAAGGTCTCGGGCAAGGGTAAAATAAATGACGAGGATTTAAAGAAGTTCAAGGAGGACTCCGACCTGTTAAACAAGATGGCCGGCTCCCTCACAAAACCGATGGACAGTGACGAGGGATGACCCTTTTTGGAGGGTTTGAGGGGGGGGAGAGAGAATGTGCGGATTAGAGTGGGGGGGGCGAACGGAATGGATATTTAGATCAAGCCGGTCGGCGGAGGCTGGGTCCTGCGAGCAGAAAGTTGAGACATCGAGTATCCGATCGAGGGATTAATTGACTTGGTGATTAATCGATATCTATGATCGAATCGACTATTTCTTATTATAGAAATAGCTTAAGGTAAAAACACACAAGAATCGAAGCGTTTTTGTGAAAAAGGACTTTTTTTATATCGACCGACAATCTCAATTCATCATTGAAGGTGTTTAAAAAGACGGGGGCGGGAATCGATAAATAACAAAAATTTGTTCGTCTCAAAGTTCCCGCGATGAAAACAGTTTTTTTAAGGCCATTTCGATGCTTCGGTCAGGCCCTTAAGGGCCGCGAAGTTTTATTCGTTCCATATCTATCTTTAGGAGTTAAATTCGCCGTATGGCCAGGATTTTAGCCGTAGTCAGCCAAAAGGGGGGCGTGGGCAAGACCACGACCGCCGTCAATCTCGCCGCAAGCATAGCGGCCCTTGAAGTAAGGACGCTTCTTGTCGGCATCGATCCCCAATGTGGTGTGTCCTCCTCCTTCGAGTTCAACAAGAAAGGAAACAGGTACGGCCTGTACGATGTCCTCTACCAAGGGTTCTCGATAGTGGAGTCCATAGTCCACTCGGAGATAAAGTTCCTCGACGTGATTGGATCAAACGTCCAATCATCCGGCGAGGAGGACAATCTGAACCAGCTTATGAAGAAGGACAAGTTCAAGCTCAAGCAGATACTTGCCGAGGTCGATAAATTCTATGACTACGTTATCCTCGACTGTCCCCCCTCCCTCGGATCGATCTCCATAGCCACGATGATAGCGGCGGACTCTATCCTCATTCCGGTTCAGGGGGAGTACTTCTCCAAGGAGAGCCTTGGAAGGCTCCTCCAGACTGCCCGGGAGGTGGCAAAGACATACAACCAGTCCCTCACGATAGAGGGCGTCCTTTTAACGATGGTCGATTTCAGGACAAACCTCGGCAAAAAGGTGACCGAAGATATAAAAAGGGCGATGGGGGAAAAGGTCTTTTCTACGATCATCCCGAGGACCGTAAGGCTCGCCGAGGCGCCGATGATAAAAAAGCCGGTCATCCTCTCCGACATAAACTCCAAGGGCGCCATGGCATACCTCTCCCTCGCCCAGGAGATACTTACCAAACACGAGGGGGAGGAGAAAAGCGGCAAGAAGGGCGACGCCCTCAACCTATAGATGCAGAATTTAATCAAGACCCTCAATGGAGAACACCTGCCAATGAATGTTCCCCTCAAGATGGGTTTACTTCGGTTTTGTCGAACTTGGGGAGGTTGACTTTCCCGGTCAAGGCCCTCCAGCAATTATAAAAATACAACATCCTAAAATAAAAAGGGGGCCCGATAGACCCCCTTTTTAAGACTTCACACATCAAAACTTTTGTCTGTGATTCCCTCACCCTTCAATCAAAGAGCCTGGAGCAACCCCGACCTCTGCTAATCAGCCAGCCAATTTCTCACTTCATTTGAAATGAGAGAAACATTTTCCATGCTTCGCCCCAATATCGACCAAAGTTCTACATCCCACCGACCCTAAAACTAAAAGGCGAACGACTCCTCGGCAATCTCCATAATCGAGAGATCCTCCGTCTTTATGGCCGTTGCGATGGAGTATATCTCCGGAAGGACGTTGTTGACGAAATACTTTGCGGCGGCCACTTTTCCGGAGTAGTAGGCGGCGTCGGCGTTGTCCTTTATAAACTCGGCCCACTTTCCCCAGTCCGAGGGATTGGCCCCCTTCTCCTTCGCCAGGGCATCGAGCTTCTCCGAGGCGATGGAGGCCTGCCAGACGAGCATCCACGCCGCGAGGACCGTGGCCATGAGGTTCAGAAACGGGTATGCGTTTCCGACCGGCACGAGGAACTTCCCCTCTTTTCCGCACTTCGCGAAGAATGCGGCGATCTCGCCCAAGGTGTCGACACCCTCCTTGAACTTGTCGACGAGGTCCTTCATCTTCTCATTTCCGTCCTGACCGGAGATAAAGCCGTATATCTCGCTCATGAGGTTCATGAAGTTCTGCCCCTTCTTCTGGCCGAGCTTTCTCCCCACAAGGTCGAGGGACTGGATGCCGTTTGTTCCCTCGTAGATGGCGGCGATCTTCACATCCCTCAATATCTGCTCCACCGGGTAATCTGTGGTGTAGCCGTAACCCCCGTGGACCATGATCCCCTGGTCCGCCACCTTGAAGCCGGTGTCCGATCCGAACGACTTGATAATCGGCGTCATTACTTCCAGAATCCCGTGCCACTTCTCCCTCTCCTCGGGGTCTTCCAGGGTGAGCGCCATATCGGCGCACCAGGAGGTGTAGTAGACCAAAGCCCTCAACGCCTCGGTGTGGGATTTCATCCACAGCAGCATCCTCCTCACGTCCGGGTGGTTGATAATGGGGACCCTCGGGGCGTCCGGGTTTCTGAAGTTTGCCAGGTCCGCCCCCTGGAGCCTCTCCTTTGCGTACTTGACGGAATAGAGATAGGCCCTGGAGGCGGCGGTGAGTCCCTGTATTCCCACACCTATCCTCGCCTCGTTCATGAGGGTAAACATTATTTTCATCCCCTGGCCCTCTTCCCCAAGGATCTCGGCGTAGCACTTTCCGTTATCTCCAAAGTTCATAACGCACGTAGCCGAGGCCTTGATCCCCATCTTTTTCTCGAGGTTCGAGACGTTCCAGTCGTTCCTCTCGCCGAGGCTGCCGTCATCGTTCACGAGGTACTTGGGAACGAGGAAGATCGATATCCCCTTTGTGCCGGCGGGCGCACCCTCGACCCTGGCGAGGACCGGGTGGACGATGTTTTCAACCAGGTCCTGATCGCCTCCGGTGATAAACATCTTCGTTCCGGTAATCGAATAGGAGCCGTCCGGGTTCTTCTTGGCGGAGGTCTTAAGTGCACCAACGTCGGTTCCGGCTCCCGGCTCGGTGAGGACCATTGATCCACCCCACTCACCGGAAAACATCTTGAACATATATTTTTGTTTTTGTTCCTCAGTTCCGTAATTCGCAACCAGGTGGGCGGCCCCCTCGGTCAATCCGGGGTAGGATAGAAATCCAAAGTTGACGTTGAAATATTCCCGGGAGGCGGTTCCCAAAACCAGGGGCATACCCTGTCCTCCCACCTCCGGGTCGTGAATCATGCTCAACCAGCCCCCCTCGCAAAAAAGACGATAAGGCTCCTTTAAACATGGGGGAACTGACACTTGGCCGTCTTTAAGGCTGCAACCTTCTTTCTCCCCCTCCTCAACGGTGGGTTCCAAGACATCCACGGTAAACTTTCGGGCCTCCTCGATCACCATATCGAAGATGTCCTTTGAAAAATCGGAGTACCTCCCATGCCCCGTGAGCTTCTCTATGTCCAACTGTTCGTACAAAACAAACTTTTGGTCCCGCTCGTCAACAACGTAGTTACTCATCTAATCCTCCTCTACTACTGAGTTACTGAGTGATATTACAATGTATTTATTATATTTTTGTCTCAATAACAACTATTATAGGATTTTATGAGCTTTGTCAATAGAAGTTGTGCAAATAGGATAAAAAATCAGAGGGAAATCTCCATATGATAAACCGTCATCTCCATGTTCCACAGAACCGTTTCCTTTTGATCGACCTCGACGAATCCCACACTCCTGTATAAATCCATCGCCTCATGAAGCACCCCGACCGTAATCAGCTTCACCTTACAGTATCCCACCTCCCGGGAGAACTCGAGGGCCATATCCAGCATCTTCCTCCCGATCCCATACCTCCGGTATCCCCTCTTGACCACGAGCCACCGGATAAAGGCGGTGTCTTCCTCGGCCTCCTTCAGAAACATCACGCCGCACAGCCCCTCCCTTGACTTGCAGACCAGAAAGAGCTCCCTCGACGGGATCATCGTCATCAGCATCTTTCTCAGCGTCCTTACGGCTTCCCTCAAGAAGGCGGTGGTCCATCCGTACTCATCGATGAACACCCCCCGCATTATCCCGATGACCCCCCTCGCGTCCCCCGTCCTGTAGGGTCTTATTGTGACTGATTTTTCGTTCAAACGAGTCCCGATAGTCTTTATGAAAAGGTTTTGAAAATTTTTTACTTTACTGAAACGTGGCGATATTATATCATAATAGGTTATGCCGGTGGCACATATCATATTGACTTCGATGCCGATAAAGGTCCTGGGCAAGACCTCCCGCCTCCCCTGCGTAAGCACGCTGGTCGACGACGGGGAGAACCTGATGCTGTTCGACACCGGCCTCTACGGCCGGGACAATCTCTTATCGTCCCTGACAAAGCTCGGCTTTTCCGCCGCTGACGTAACCCACGTCTTCAACACCCACTTCCACGGCGATCACGCCGGCGGAAACGAGCTCTTTCTGAACACCCCCAAGATCGCCAGCCTCAATGAGTTTCGCTTCTCGTTGAAGTGGCTTATCGACTTCACCGAGGCGGAGGATAAGTTCGGCTTTATGAAGGGCTACTTCCCCTACCTCGACGACTCGATCATCGCCGACAGGCGCGACGCACTGTTGGAGCACAGCGGGAGGGTCCTTGAAAAATGGCGCTCAATGGAAGGGGGGTTCCCCACGGAGAAAAGCGTAAAAAGAGACGGATACGTCTGGATAGAGGAGGGGGCCGATATCCCGAGGTGCGTCACCCCCATAGAGACCCCGGGCCACACGAAACACCACACATCCTATATCGTGAAGGGGGATGTGACCAACCTGATTATCGCCGGGGACGCCATCAGCCGAAGGACGACCGCCTCCGACGACGATATATTCGACGAGCCTCACATAGACCTTGATGCCCACAGGGAGAGCGTCGAAAGGCTCCTCTCCATCCCGGGGATCGTGATCCCCGGTCACGACCGTCCCTTCGGGAATTTCACCGGGGATACTCTTAAGGTCAAAATCGGAAAGAGGATGGAGTTTTAACTTTAGCGGCAAAATAATTTCGACGCCGCATTCGTGCCTAAAACCCCAAAACTATATAAGACTATTTCTATTGCGCCCGCCCGTCAATATCGCTTATATCGAGTTCCCTCCTCAAAAAATCCTCCACCTCCTGAGGTGTGGCCATCTCAAGGGTCCTCCTTGCCGCGGCCTCGGCCCTCCTGACGTCCATCGAGAGGAGGGCGCTCTTTGCCTTTAAGATGCTCCTCGGCTCCATCGAGAGAACCCTGATCCCAAGGCCCACAAGCAGCGACGCCAGAACGGGATTTGACGCCATCTCCCCGCATACGTTTACCTCTTTTCCCGCAGCCCTTCCCGCCTCCGCGGTCATGGCTATCAGCTTCAGCACCGCCGGCTCATAGGGCGAATAGAGCCCGGAGACCGCCCTGTTTCCACGGTCTACGGCAAGGGTGTATTGGATCAGGTCGTTGGTCCCGATGCTGGCAAAGTCGAAGTGTTTGAGAAACTCCCCTGCCATCAGCGCCGCCGAGGGGACCTCTATCATAATCCCGACCATCGGCTCCTGCTTCGGCTTTATTCCCTTGTTCTTTAACTCCCTTTTTACATCCCCGTAAATCTTCAGTATCTCCCCCGCCTCGACAATCGATGTGACCATAGGAAACATTATCTTGACCCGGCCGTGGGCCGACGCCCGAAGGATCGCCCTCAACTGCGTCACGAAGATGTCGGCGTATTTCATCGAAAAGCGGATAGATCTCAAGCCGAGAAATGGGTTGTCCTCCCTGTCTATCAGGTCGTGGGTAAAAAACTTGTCCCCCCCCAGATCCAGCGTCCTGATGGTGACAGGCAAATCTCCCATCATCGATATGACTTCCCTGTAAAGCTCGTACTGCTCGTCTTCCGAGACGAAGTGCTCCCCCATCAGAAACGGTAGCTCCGTCCTGAAGAGACCTATCCCCCGGGCACCGTACTTCACGGCGAGGGACGCGTCCTCCCGTCTCCCGATGTTCGCCATTAGGGAAATCGAAACCCCGTCCGCCGTCACCGAGGGAAGGTCGATCAGCGTCTCCATCTCCCCTCTGGCCAGGATCTCCTCTTCCCTCTTTTCTATGTATCTCTTCAGGGTCTTCCGCCTCGGGTTTATATAGACCAGCCCGGAGGAGCCGTCGAGGACGAGGTCGTCTCCCATCCCGACCCGCCTCGTGAATTTCTTTATCCCCATCACGGCGGGTATCCCCTGGGACCTCGCCAGGATGGCGGCGTGGCTGTTTCTCCCCCCCGTATCGGTAACGAGACCTAACACCCGCCTGTGGGAAAAGAGCGTCATGTCCGAAGGCAGAAGCTCCGGTGCCACAAGGATCACCTCGTCAAAGAGGAGCAGACACTGGGGATTCTTCTTGGTCAAGCGTCCGATGATGTGCCGCTTCAGGTCCCTGATGTCCATCTTGTGCTTTTCCGTCATCTCCGAGGAAGAGCCGGAGAGCCCCTCTGCACTCCTCTCGAACGACTTTAGCTTTTCCAGAACCACCGACTCGGCGTTTATTCCCTCTCCGACTATCTCCTCGGGAATGATCTTCTGAAAGAGCGTGCCTTTGAGCATCTCTAGCTGGGCGAGATATATCTCCGCCTCCGACCGCCCTATCATCTTCGACACGAGACGGGCGTCCCCGGTAAGGTGCTCCTTGACATTCGATAGGGCGTCAAAGTAGCGCTTCACCTCTTCCTTCCTCTCCTCAGGCGGAATCTCGATTACGGCCGTCTCTTCAACCTCGTTCAGGTAAAGCTCGGCCCTACCGACCGCCACGCCGGGAGAAACGCCCAGTCCCTGAAACTCGACCTCTTTTAACCTTTTCTGACTCACCTGTATCCCTAATATTTATAGATATCGGATAAGATCACTCGTACGTCGGCACCAGTGAAAACTCCATAAAATCCTCCGGATCCGGCTTCCACGAGAGCTCGCCCCTGTCCTTCCAGTAGTCTATAATCTCGTCCAGCGTGTCTTCAAAGTCCCCCGGATCGTCCTCTGTGCCGAAGTATCCCATGTTCATATGCCTGTCGTAAAAAGCAACGGCGGAAAAGGTGTTGTCGAAATCCGAGGCGACCCTGTAGTTTTCACCGAGATATTTCTTGATAATCCCCTTTGCCGCGCCGGGATTTCTCTCCATCCAGTTGACGGCCCTGTAAACGCCCCTCACCACCTTTTCGAAATCGCCGTGCCTCCTCTCGATCGTCTCCCTCTGGGAGAAAAGGACGTCCACCACGAGACCCGGAGTCTCGCTGCTTGTGGCTATGATGCTTCCATTAAACTCCCTTACGGCCGATGATAAAAACGGCTCCCTGCCGACTATGGCGTCGACGTCCCCCCTCCTCACGGCGGAGAGCGCCTTCAATCCCTCGACGTTTACAAACCTTATCTCCTTCTTCAGGTCCTCCAGGTCCCTCCTCTCCAGGAGCATGTCGAACCAGAACTCGCTGGGGGTGTAAAGGGCCATGGAGACCTTTCTCCCCTCAAGGTCGCGAATATCGTAAATTCCCCTCACGGCCACGAGCCCGTCGCCCCCCCTCGATTCGTCGATCACCAAAAACGCCCTGAACTCCACCTCCTTCCTGCTGTTTCTGACCATAGCTCCCGCCGGACAGGCGACTATCTGGGCGTACCTCCCCATCAGCTGGGCTATCCGCCTGTCCTGCTCCTTGATTATCTTGATCTCAACGTCAAGGTCATCAAAAAACCGCTTCTCCTTAGCAATGTAAAGCGGCCCGTACCCTATCCAGGGCGAAATCGCAATAACCATCGGGTGGCGCTCCTGCGGCTCGGCGGCGGGAATTAGAAAAAAGATCAGCAGGGCAAAGGCCGTCAGAATCTTTATATATTTCATCTTGTCCCCCTCTAAACGGATTAGATCAAGAGCATATTTTACATTATTGCAGTCTTTTTTTCACCACCTTTTTTGCAATCTCTTTTCCAACATCGCTTTAGGGAACACCAAATCGAATTGGCCCCGATTATAGATTATATCAGGAGCGAAAACGATGCCGACCCCCGACGACACCTCCCAGCTTGACATAAATACGTTTCTTTGTTATATTATTATATATATGATTGAGAGTAGAATATAGGAATATAGATATAAAAAGAGATATTAAATGAAAACCTAACGGAGATCTCAATGACGAAAGATTACGTACATCCAATCCTTCAAGAAGAGGTTACCGCCATTGCGGGATCCTACACACCTGAAAAAGAGCTGAAAATCGCCCTCAACGACAGAGAAATCCTTGCGATAATAGGCTTCGGTGTCGTTGACACCTCCTGCTGTGGGATGGGCGGCGGTCGATTCGCCGTCGTGCCGGGATATATACTAAAATATAAATACGCGGCAAATGATGAGGGGCGGCAGATCTCCAGCGTTGAGCCGATCGAAGACGACTGGGAAGTAAAAAGGGAGATCATTCGCCGGATCGAAGAGCGGGAGTCATACTGCAACGTGAGGTTTCTGAATTGAAATAAATATTCTTCTCAAGATAAAGGATTTAAAAAAGCAGATCATTCTGACAGACAGACTTCAAACCGGAAGGACCCTCTAAAGAGCGCCGGAAAAGCGGACTCGGAATTCTCCTCTTCAAAAAAAGACCGTTGAAAAAAAACTTTAAGCCGCAATTGAAAAAATCTATTTTTTCTTGTCTCCAACATGTCACTTATGCTATAATTCTTAAATCACATGACGAGAATTTAGTATGAAAGCGGATATTATAAAAAGCGGTGCCAAAGTAGGGGAGATTTCATTTTCCGAAGGTTCCTTGGCGATCTCCTGCGATGATTCATCGTTAAGGGACAGGATATACCTCCATATAACATCGCCAGAGGCCACAGAGGAAAATCAGATCAAGAAGCTCGAAGCGATGCAGGGAACGGAGCACGGAACGCTGGAATACTTCAAGGCAACCCTGGAATTCATAGACGAGATGGAGACGGATTTCGATATCAAGTATCCAGATTAATACCAATAGTAAATAAACATGAGGGCGGGAGGGTTGAACTGGGGGGGGTGGAAAAGCTGAATGGGGGGGGTCGGTGAAATTAAAATTTTGGGGCAGGGGGAAAGTCGAGCCGGGGGGGGAAGCCAAACTAAGGAGTAAAGCTGAATTGTCCGGTGAAAATAACTGAGGGTTGTTAATCAATCACAGGAAAGGGCGTATCTTAATAATTTGGTTTTAGAGAGGGGCGGCCGAAAGCCGTTTTTTTTTGAGCACGAAACCGATTTGGAGCGGCTGAAATATTTTATGCAAATAGAAAATGAATAAGATTGAATGAAATAATCCGATATTCCTAATCGGTGTTTTGTAAACAGATGCACGGTAAATTGCGATTTTTACTGTGGACAATTTACTTCAGGAAAAACCACTTTAAAGAGAAGAAAAAATGGACATGTGTGAGAGGTTCGAGGATTGCGGATTCTTTAAGAAATACCAAGATTCCTACAACGCGACATGTAAAGCGCTGATTGAACAATACTGTAAAAACAGGGAGAAATCCGAAACCTGTGTGAGGAAGAAGATCTTCAGCGAGACCGGCTCGCCACCGGAAGACGATTTGATGCCGAACGGGGATTTCGTGGATCTGTAGATCTCCCCGAGTCACCAATTCACCCACATAATACAAAGAGCGGGAAATATCGAAAGAAATCGTTGGGGCACCCAAAAAAAGGATTTAACCGCCGATAGGCGGGTCTATTAAGGATATGCTTTCGCCCGTAAGGCGAGCGTCCTATACCTGTTTATCCTTTCCCCGGCTGCCGTAGGTAATGTAGCCGTCGGTGGGGGGGGCCGGTTTCCTGATCTTGTCGGGATCGGCCTCCAGGAGCGTCTCGATGATATCCGAAAAGGCCCTTGCCGTCGGGATAAGCTCGTTAACAGCCAGCTTGTCCCAGGTGTCCTCTATCCCGTTCCAGTAGAGCGGCGGGGAGATAAAGCTGACGACCGGAATGCCCGACCTGTTGTATGCCGTGGCGTCCGTGGGGACGCCGAAGGGGGTGTCGGTCGGTATCATCGCCGTTCTCCTGAGGTCGTTTTTCACCACCGCCCCCTTCACGATCTCAACGAGGGGGCCGGCGTCCGTGACGAACAGCGCCCTCGGCATGATGTCGCCGGTGGGGACGAGTACGCCGCTGTCATCCTCGACAACCTCCAGGGCGAGGTGCTCGACGTGGAGGTCGCACACGAGGTTTTTTATCAAATCCTCGCTGTGCCTCGAGATGTAGCCCCTAGAGCCGATCACGAATAGGCACTCCGCCGCCTCCAGCAGAAAGACCAGCGTCTTTTTCGGCCTCTTATTCCTGTATCTTTCCGCATACGCCTTGGCCAGCGCCAGAACCACGCTGACGCCCGACGCGTCTTCCGTGGCGCCCAGCCACATCGAGTCGTGGTGGGAGGTTACCTGGATTACCCGCTCAGACTCCCCTGGGATAATCCCCACGATGTTTCGGGTGACGCTCCTTTTCATCTCACCTGTGAGAACTATGGTGGCCGATACCTCCCCCCCTGAAACCAGCTTCTTTAGAAGCTCCCCTTCCGACCTTTTCAATCCCACCCCGGGGATAGAGCCAACAGCCCCGGTAAAGGCGTCCCCCCCCTCGAAGCAGAGGTACGGCGTGATGTCAAGGGGGTATACCCCGACAAAGCCCGCCGCCCCCGAATCCACAACGGCCTCATAGACCCTCTGCTCTTCCTCGGCAATCCAGGACATCACCTGATCTTTCCCCGCCATGCTGCCTTCCGGGTCGTGGACGTAGTGGCCGATCTCGTACATGATATCATAGGGAAGGCGGCCGTGGGCGTAGGTCACCAGCGCTATCTTTCCCTTTAGATCGACCCGCTCAAAATCCTCCTTTGCCCCCCTCCCCACGTCGACTATCGGCGCCGTTATCCCCGAAGGCGCCGTAAAGGCGGTGTAGACTATAGGCTCGCAGTGAAAGCTCTTGGAACCCGCCGCCGCACCGTGGGTTGTGATATGGGCCCTCTCGCCAAACCAGCCGAAAAAGGGGACGTCCTCGATCGCAACCTCGGCAAGCCCGAAGCCCCTGAAAAGGCCGAAGAGGTACTCCTCCGCCCTCATTCCCTCCTTTGTCCCCGGCCTCTTGAGGCCGAAGCTGTAGTGATCCCGCGCCCAGCCGAGCATCTCATCGAGATTGAAGTCAAAAGTCATGTCAACTCCCCGACCTTTTTAAAGCTAAATTGCTTCAGGTTCGACAAAAAGCACGATCCATTTAAAAGCCGTCGATTTCACTCAGGAAAACCGTATCCCCGGCTCCCTTCCTCAATATCTGCGGCGGATGGGAGACAAACGATATCACCGTTGACGGTGCACCCGCTATATCCCCCGAATCGAGGAAGAGGTCCACCTCGTCGCTGAACATCTCGACGATCTCGCTTGATTTCGTCAGCGGCGGCTCCCCCGTCCTGTTTACGCTGGTCGTGATTATCGGGGCCTTGAAATCCATCGCGATCTTCAGGGCCACCGGGTGGTCCGGGATTCTGACCCCTATCCCGATCCCCGGCCCCACGACGCCGTCCGGGAGCTTCTCCTTCGAGGGGAAGACAAAAGTGTACGGCCCCGGGAGCATCTTGAGGACCGGCCTCAACCCGCCCCTGACCTTGACCAGCCTTACAAGCTCACCCACGTCCCCGAGCATAACCGAAAAGACGAGCCCGGCGGACCGGCCCTTTATCTCCATCAGCCTCGATATCGCCGACTTGTTTCTGGCGTCCGCGCCGAGCCCGTAAAGGGTATCGGTGGGATAGATCAATACCCCCCCCCGCCTCAGCGCCTCGACGGCGAGGGAGACGGCCCGATCCTTATCCGCTTTAACATCTACCGTCTTCATTTGCGTCTATCCCTTCTCCTGTGGATTTAAGCCCGTAAAGGGATTCGTCCATTAGATGATCCGCATCGACGTTGCCCAGCGCCCTGAACATTATCTTCTTTATCTTCGGGTACTTGCTCTCGAGGTTTGAGATCAGCTCCTTCATCTCCGAGCGCTTGCCCCTCTCCGCCGCCTTGTGGGGGCAAAATTCAACAACGGGAAAATCCATAAGCCTCGCGTAGCGAGAGATCAGCCGCTCCTCGACGAACACCATCGGACGGATAATTATGTGGCCGTAATCCTTGGCCACGTACCTGGGGGCCATCGCCCGAAGAAGCCCGTTGAAGAAGAGGTTCATCAAAAGCGTTTCGAGAAGGTCCTCCCGGTGGTGGCCGAGGGCTATAGTCGTAAAGCCGCCCACTTTCGCACTGCCGTAGAGCGCCCCGCGCCTCATCCTGGCGCAGAAGGGGCACGGGTTCCGGTCCGGGCCCAATTTCAGCTTCGTGAGTTCGTAGATCCCCGTCCTCAATATCTCGTAGTCGAATTTGTGATGGTCGAGATACTCCTCGATCGGCGCCGTGTTCGTCCCCGGAAATCCCACATCGACGTGAACCGCCTTGATCGAGAAGTTCACAGGGGCCTTCTCCATAAGCCGCCTGAGCGTAAAAAGCAGGGCCCAGCTGTCCTTCCCCCCCGAGAGGGCCACCATGACAACGTCGTTGGGCCCTATCATCTTGTACTTGATGATCGCCTTTCCGACGCCCGAATCGAGCGCCTTTTCGGTATTCTCCAATACTGTCAAACTTCTCGTACCTCAACAATCGGCCTAACATGTTATCTCTATTGGGCCGAGTTGTCAAAAAATATTTTGCGCAAATTATGTCAAATACAACAGGGAAGCACCTTTAAAAAGGCGCTTTTCGAGCAAAACAATATCTCATATAAAACGTTGACTAAACGGCGCTTCCAATGGTAGCATATACAGGTCGAGGGGGGGATTTATAAAGATCCACCTGCCTACCAAAAATCGAATATTGAGCGATCTCCCCTCGGAAGCAGTCGGTATTTTTGTATAATGATCGACTCCGAAGAGGATGCGCTCATGGAACACAACGTTGTCTTGCAGCGGCCGTGGTCGAATAGGAAGGACGCAGCACCGAGCGAACCGGGAGGGGCATCTCGCATTTCATCATCTCGACCCGGATACCATATCGGCCTATGTGCCGCCCTCCTTCTCATTACAATGTTCGCCGCATCCTGCACCCCCCCGAAGAGCGAGGTCATAAATCCCTTTTCGGCCGTCCCGATGAGGAAATACCAGTCGATCGAGTATTCAAACCTGATGAGGGCGAGAAAGCTCCTCGGTCTCAGCCAGGTTCGCCACTCGTCACCCATGAGGGACAAGATCGCCTTCTTTTCCGCGGTGGACAGCTTCATCTTTTCGATGGGGGAGATATCCTTCCTCCTCTCGGAGGACGCCTCGTTGGGCTTTGACCCGAGCGGCTTCGCAACGAAGATTGTGGCGAAGACGGACGCCCACTCGGTGATGGTCGTTACGGGAGACTTTAACCGAAAGGCGATAGCCAAGCGCCTGATCGAATACCGCTACCGCGTGGAGGACTACCGGGGCCGCACCCTCTACTCGCTTCCCCTGACCGACGCCCTAATGATGGGGGGTCTTCCCCTCACATTTTCTAACCTCACCTTCGTAAACAAGAACACCATAGCCCACGCGCCGACGATCGATCTGTTGAAGGACTACATCGACGGCTTTGACAACGGGGCGCTCTCCGGCGACGAGGATATCTCGAGGATCGTCGAGGAGGCGGGAGACGTGACATCCCTATACATCTCGTCTGCGGTAACGACTTCCGAGCTCTACGGGGAAAACTCGCTGATGAGCAGGAGCCCGAACGACTGGGGGGTTGCCGATTACAACCTCTCGCCCTATACCTATTTCGCCTTCGGCATCCGCCCGACGGAGACGGGAAAGGATCAGGAGGTAATCCTGATCATCTACTATCCGGACGAGGAATCGGCCGAGAGGGACGAGGACCTCCTAAAGGAAGGGCTGAAGAGGGGAAGGGGTCTCTCCGGACTTACCTCCTTCTCCGAGCTCTTTTCTGTAAGTCACATCTCCGCTAAGGGAAATATCCTCAAGGCCCGCCTCAAGACAAAGGAGGGCTTCGACATAAAGCTCCTGATAAGCCTGAGGGACCTCCCGTTTCTCGTCTGCCGGCAGTGACTTGGACCCCGGCATCGAAAAAACCGGGTCGGACCGTTCCATCGGCCGATGGAGCCCCTGACCTAAAAAGGCGGCCTCTCCGATGAAGCTTTAATCTCCAGTTCTGTTAATAATGCTTAAGATCGGCTGGAGCGAGAAGAGAACAAGTACCGCCCCCGTTGTATAAAAGAGGTACTCGTATCCGAAGGTGCCCATCGCAACGGAGAGGAGATATGGGCCGATTATCGCGCCCACGGAAAAACCTATCGACATATAGGCCGCCGCCTGGGAGTATTCGTCCTTTTTAACATCGTCTCCCGCGATGGCCATTCCCACCGGGTGGATGGAGCTTATAACCCCGCCGATTAGAAAGGAAAATACCAGAAAGATTTTCAATGCCGAGAAGAGGGGAATCGTAAAGAAGCCGACCCCGATCAATACGTATACCGTGGCCAAGTAGTGCTTTTTCCCGAACCTGTCCGCGATAAAACATAGGGGGTACTGGAGGGGTATCGCCCCGAGCTGAAATGCGGTAACGATGTATCCCATACTCTTTGGCGGGAATTTTATCTCCTTAAGATACAGCGGTATCAGGGCGGTGATCCCCTCCAAAATGAATCCGAAGACGACGGCGGCCCCCAGGGGAATGGCGATCTTCTTGGGCGAGAGGACGCCTTTTGGGGATTGTTTCAGGGTCTCGGTCGGCCTGAAGAGCAAAAGGAATATTATGATGGAGACAAGGCATATTGCGCCGCCCGACAGAAAGGGGAGCGCCGTACTTCTCTCGAAGAGGGTAAAGCCGATGGCCGGGCCGAAGGCCGCGCCGGTTGCGATAGCCATGCCGTAAATCCCCATGTTTCGCGCCCGCCTCTCGGGGCTGCTCATCGAGATGACAAAGGTCTCCGTTGCTACGAAGATGAACCCGAAGCTGAAGCCGTTTGCGATCCTGAACACGAAAAACGATGGCACGTCCGTGGATATGGCAAAAAGCGAGAGCGTGAGCCCGGCAAAAACGAGGCCCCAGGCGATAAGGCGCTTTCCGCCCACCTTCGTTATGACCACCGGAGTCAGCGACGCAGTTATGAGCGCCGCAAGGTTGGCAAAGAGCGTGTTAAGCCCGATAAGGGTGACGGACGCCCCCACCCTGTCCATGGCAAGGGAGAGAACCGGGAGCGTAAGGCCCAGGGTCAGCCCCAGGACGGAGATGGCAACGAAGAGGGGGATCAGCTTCACTATCCTGTGATCTTCGGCAAATTCTTCATGTCCGCTATGTGTCATTTTTCAGCTGATTTTCATCCTCCCCTTCATTATCGGCGCCGCCGGCCCCGGAGATAAGGCCGCCGCTCAATATTCCCCTATTGTTTAGAAAAAAGGGGGGCGCCAATATATTCTAATATTCTAATATAGGGGCCCCCCTAAACCGAAATCAACGAGCCGCTTTTTCTGTTTTCGAAAAGCCGCCCCCAACCTCTATCAGTAGGATACGTTAAAGCTCACCGAGGAGACCTCGGTGCCGTTGGAGTCACTGTCATGCATCCTCATATCGTACGAGCCGGGATTGCCGGGCGCCGTGAAATACAGGGTCCCGGAGGTCATCCCCTTGAGGTACTGGTAGGCGACGTCGTGCTGGTCGTTGGTGGCCTCGCTCCCGTGGGGGATGTTGGACGGGATGATCCCTATCCAGGCGTTGCTGGAATAGGTCGCCGGGGCGGTGAACGTGACCTTGATCTGCTCGCCGGGGCGGTAAGAGCGCTTGTCTATGCTCAAAGAGACGCCTCCACCCGTGGGCGAAACCACTTTGAAGGGCATGGATCCAACCTCGGACCCGTTGTCGTCCCTGTCGTGCATCCGAAAGTCGTAGGTACCCGCCTTCCTGGGAGCCGTGAAATAGAGGGTCCCGGAGGTCATCCCCTTGAGGTACTTGTATTCGATGTCGTGCTGGTCGTTTGTCGCCTCGCTCCCGTGGGGGATGTTGGACGGAATTATACCTATCCAAGCACTCGTGGGAAAGGACGCCGGCGCCTTGAAGTGCAACACTATCCTCTCTCCGGGGCTGAAGCTCGTCTTCTCCAGCCACATAGATATATCCCTCATCTGCGCCATGGTCGGAAGCACAAATACCGCACCTACCGCCAAGACCACGACTACAACGGCAATCTTTTTAGTCAAACTAATCTTTTTCATTGATACCCTCCATAGGTATTGAGTTAATTGAAGGCACGGCCCCAAGACTGAGGGAGCCGGTATTTCAAGGTTTTGAGCTCCTCAACCGCTCCAAAATCCATCTTACAGCGAAACGATTTTGACCTTCTTCAAATCCCGCCCCCCCCCGCCCCCCGTATTATATTACCGTATTAGTATTACAATACAACTTCTCACAGCCCTAAAAACCGCTTTCACATCACTTTGCCTCTCACGCCTTCTACAGCTTTTTTATCTCGTCCGCGATGCTGACGTTTAGCCTGGCGCCGGTGCTCGCCACGACCCTTGCGGCTATATAGGAGGCAATACTTCCGGCCCGCTCCATGTCAATCCCGTGGGCGATGGAATAGAGTATCCCGGCGGCGTAGGCGTCCCCCGCCCCGTTGGTGTTGTCCACCTCTGTCTCATAGGCCTTGACGCGATAGAAGGTGTCGTCCGCCTTTATCAGGCTTCCCCTCTCCCCCAGCTTGACTATCGCGGTCTCACACATGTCGTAGATCTCGTGGAGGGCCTCGAGCTCCCCCTTACCGGTGAACGCCTTCGCCTCGAGCTCGTTTACGAAGACGATGTCAGCGTATTCGAGGACCAGCTCCTTTAACGGAACGACGTTTCTCCCCACAAGGGCGGGGTCGGCGAGGTCGATGGAGACCTTTGCGTCGCTTCCCTTGGCGCACTCCATAGCGTGGATACAGGTCTCCTTCAGGGCGGGGTCTTCCAGCTGGTACCCCTCTATGTGGAGGATCTTGCTCTTCTCTATATCCCCCTCGAAGACGTCTTCCCTCCTGAAGTGGACCGCCGCGCCCAGGTGGGTGGCGAAGGTCCTCTCCGAGTCGGGCGTAATAAAAGTTATGGCGTGTCCCGTCCCCTCGGTATCGTGCCTCGAGAGCTTCGATTCAACTCCGTGCTCGAGGGTCTTCTGCTCGTAAATCCCCCCGTGGGCGTCGTCTCCTATCTTTCCCAGAAAGACCGCCGTTCCCCCCAGGGCGCACACGCCGGCCAGTGTGTTGGCGCTGCTTCCTCCGGGAGCGGTCTTTACCTCGTATCTTCCGATCATCTTCAAAATCGCCTCGCTCTCCTCGGCCGTGATGAGGTGCATCTCCCCCTTCTGGAGATCGATCTCCGCCAACAGGCCCTCTTCCACCTCAACGATGAAATCCAAAAGCGGGCTCCCCAGCCCGCAGACGTCGTATGTTTTCATTCCCCGATCCTCACGTCTCTCTAAGCGATATAAATAAAAACCTTTCCTTCAGATCAAACGCACTATAATCGTATTAACCAAACACCTCAGTCGTTCAGCAAGAGGTATCTTATAACGGCCTTGACATTCTCCCCCTTGGGCGCCGTCGTGTCAACCGTAATCGTAGACTCCCTCTCCTCGGTAGATAGGGGCTTCATATACCCGCATTGTTTGTTATAAATATCGACTGTGGCGTCGGAGTAGCTTCCACTATCCATCCTTTTTACAATCCGTTTTTTCACAACCTCTTCGGGACATATCGTCTCCACAATAAAGAATCGAGCTCCCATTTGCCTCGCCAAGTAACCGGCTCTTTTTCTCTGCTTTGGTATTAAAAATGTGGCATCCAAGATAACCGGCCTTCCCTCACCAAGGCTTCTCTTTGCCCTGCTAAAAATCTCATCGTACGTCCTTATCGAGGCCTCTTTTGAGTATATCCCCTCCCCCAGTTTTTCGTAACTGTGCTCTTCCGGCTTAATCCCGAAAAGCTCCTTCCTGACTATGTCCGAGCTTATCAACTCCGCCCCCACCTCCTCCGCGATGGGGCGGGAAATTGCGCTCTTTCCCGTCCCGGAGAGGCCGAACGTGATCCCCAAAAAGGGCCTCTTCTCGGAGACGGCGTAGTGATGCGAAAGGGCGAAATAGAGCCGCGCCTCGCTTCTGACCCGCTCCTTCTCTTCCCCGGAGACCTCCGGCTCATCGAGCTCAAAGCTCAATACCTTTCCCCTAACGAAGGCGTGGTAGCAGGCGTAAAAGTTGAGCATTCCCAAAAGCCCCTTGTCACCGGTCAGTCGGATGTACTCGTTTACGAAGTGGGTGGAGAGGGTGGGGTTGAGGTGAAAATCGAGGTCCATCGCCAGAAAGGCGATGTCGTCGGCCACATCCCCTATCCTGAAGCGATCGTTGAACTCGATACAGTCGTAGATATATACCCTGTCGTCATCGATACATATGTTTCTTGCGTGGAGGTCGCCGTGCCCCTCCCTTATGCGGCCCCCTGCGATCCTGTCTTCGATCAGGTCTCCCTTTTCAAGATAGAAGCCGTCCGTGTACGTCTTTATGTCGTCGTAGATCTCCCTGTCTATCGTCTCTCCGACATATTTATATGTCTGGTCGAAGTTCTCCGTCGTATTTACCGATATCGCTTCCGCTGTCCCGAACTCATCGATTCCCTCCCCCGTCCTCGCCCTTTTGTAAAATCGGGCCAGCTCCCCGGCGATCATGGCGACGTGCTTTTTGGTCACCTCGTCGTTTTCGAGCATGACGTCCATCATCCCTGACTCGGGCATCCGCTTCATAAACACGGCGTAATCGATGACCTCGCCCTCCCCCCCGATGGTTATCCTCCCGTTGTTGTCTTTGACGGTCACCACGCCGAGGTAGATGTCGGGGCAGAGCCGCCTGTTGAGTCTCACCTCCTCGTGACAGTAGTGTCTCCTCTTCTCCAGCGTCGAGAAATCCAAAAACCCGAGGTTTAGAGGCTTTTTGATCTTGTAGACGTAGTCCCCGGCGAGAAACACGGCGGAGATGTGGGTCTGAGCGACCGTAACCTCATCCACCCGGTGGAACCCCCCGTATGCCGAGGGGTCTCTTAATCCCTCAATTGTCTTGACTATAGATTCCATCCGGCAAGATCACCGCTGTTTGAGGGGAATGGAAACAGCGTCCCTTTAAGCCATGAGAAGCTACGATCCAAGCTATACCAATCTGTCAATCTGGCAACCGGATCGTCTTACTCTTTTGCAAAAGAGAAACGGCCTTGATTCTTTCAAAAAAACTTTATATGAAAAAGTAGTCGTCCAAAAACCTCTTCTTTACCTTTATCTTGAAGATCGGGAATACGTCCCTCTCGATCTCCCTGATGCTTCTCTGCGCCTCGGACATGACGTCCTGTCTGCGCCACTCGTCGAGGTTGTAGGGATCGTCGTTCAGCCCCGGCAGGGTATATCCCACATCCCGGGCCCTCTTCGCAAATGACTCCGGAAGCGTATCCGAGAGCTCCTGGTCGTTCATTATCGCCCAGACCAGCGTCCAGAGCCTGGACGTGTTAAAGGGATTGTACCCCCCGCCCCCCAGGGCGAGCCACCTCCTGGCCCTCTTTTTCATCTCCTTTACGGCGTGTACGTATCCGTGGCTCGTAAGGGAGAGGTTTGTCAGGGGATCTGTCAGCATCATGTCACAGCCGACCAGGCTTACGAGTATATCGGGATTGAACTTGTCGTAGAGGGGCGGGAATATCTTATCGAAGGCATTGATGAATGTGGCGTCGTCGCTACCGTGTTTCAAGGGGACGTTAACTGAGTATCCCCTTCCCTTACCGCGGCCGATCTCATTGGGGAAACCCGTGCCCGGAAACAGGGTCTGCCCGTTCTCGTGAAAGGAGAGGGTGAGAACCCTGTCCGTGTCGTAAAAGGCGGCCTGAACGCCGTCGCCGTGGTGGGAGTCGATGTCCACGTACATGACCCTCATCTTCTTCTCGAGCAGGTAGTTTATAGCGACGGCGATGTCGTTCATGTAGCAGAAGCCGGACGCCCTGTCCTTCATTGCGTGGTGCATCCCCCCCGCTATGTTAAAGACGGCCGAGGCCTTCTTCTCCCCTATCAATCTCGCCGCCGTCTTGGTGCATCCCAAGACCGTCAGGGCGAAATCGAAGAGTCCCGGGAATGCGGGATTGTCCCCGGGGCCTATACCGTACTTGGAATATTCTTTCTCGTAATTGCCGTCGTTGGCCGCCTTGAGGATCGAGATGTAGTCTCTGTCATGAAAGGAGTATGCCTCCTCTTCCACCGCCTTGGCGGGAGCTACGAGGGAGGCGTTCTTTATGGAATCGAGCCCATAGGAATTGATCAGCTCCATCGTATACAGGACCCGCTCCCACTGCATGGGGTGGCCCGGGCCGAAGTTGAAATCGTCGAAGCCCTCAGGGAGTATGAGGGCCGTATTCTTTGCCATATCTTCCTTCTCTTTGCGAAGTCTCGTTTATCAGATTATCCTCTTTATCTCAAAATACCCGTGTGTGCCGGAAATGATTGTCCGTTCCCGGCCCGAAGCGACGCAAAAAATCCAAAGAAATCTTTATATAAAACCGCCCCCATATCTAACCGCCCCCCCCAAAAACAAAGCGGCGGCCCTGGCTCAATCGTCCGTAAACGCCATCCCGGCGAACGTCACGGTGGAGTTCTGGTTGTCCATAATCGTCTTGTCGTATCTCAAAAGCCTCCCCTTTAGCCCCTCGAGGACCCTCAACATTATGTATATCGCCGAAAAGCCGCATATGTTCCGCTTGTCGTCATCCTCCCCTATGTGTGATATGAACCTCCCGGCGTCCCCGGAGGAGATGATCTGGATCATCTCGTCGTCCCGCCTCTTCACCTCATCCAGCTCTTCGGTCGTCAGCGGCTTCTCGGCGCCGTACTTGACGCCGACGTGGGCGAAGTCAACCGAAGCGATTATTACGACCCTTCCCGAATAAGACTCAATCCCGCCCTTGAGCACCGATATAAAATTCTCTATAACTCCCCTGTCGTTTTTGAATCTCTCTTCGACGACAAGCTGATAGGGAAAGGAGGTGAGGATCGGGGCTATGACAAAGGGCTCTTCTCCGAAGATGTATTTCAGAAGCACCGCCTGAAACTCGATGGTGTGCTCGGTCCTGTGGAGGGCCTCCCCCGAAAACAGCCTGCCGCTGTTTTTACCGACGAAGCTCTCGTTCAACCTGTCCATAAACTTCACGTCGGTCTTTACCGTTCCGAGGGGAGTCTCGAAATCCTTCTTCGTGCCCGCAAAGAGATTGTCGATGCCGGCGTGACCGATTCCGAGGATGACGTAAAGGTCCGCCTTCGGGGAGGCCTTGACGGCGCTGTAGGACCGGGCGAAACACTCGCCTCCCGACGTTATGCTTATATGAGGCGCTATCACCGCCTTCAGACCGTCCCCGGCCTCAACGACATCATCGGAGGCGGGCGCCGCATTCGAGAAGTAGGAGCCCAGCTCCTCCGTCAGCTTTTCGGGATCGCTGTTGTAGCTCAGACCCGCATGAATCGGATAGCGTATATCGGAGCTGTAGAACTCCTGGTCGATCCTCCGCTTCTCCCTAAAGAATCTCTCGCTCACCAAAAAGAGGTGATCGTCGAGGCTCCCCGCGAGGGTCTCTATATCCTCGATATTGATTACGCCCTCGCCGCCGTACTGGCTGTATATCTCCTTTAGAATATCGTCGATACTCCTCTTCCCGTCGAAGAACTGGAGGACGGCCAGCGCATCGCTGGGGAGGGCTATCACCTCACTGGCATAGCTAAGGGGGTCCCTCAGGGCCACACCCGGTTTGCCCTTCAGGTCTACAGGCACAACCTCCACGTTTCTCAACATGGGATAATCGAATCGAGACATCTCTTCCCCCTTTACAGCCACCGTATATCGTTCATTTTCCTTATTTGGGCCGTCCCCGCAAAAAGCAAGAGGTCTTATTATCATATATCATTCTCAAGGTCAAGTCAAAAGGAACGGACGGACTCAAAAGGGGATTGTGATCGTGAGATAAAATCGGCCTTTAAACATCTAACTCCTTGAAAGGGGGGCCTCTATCTGATATAATAAAAGCTTATATAATTTTGAAACGGGATATCAGATGAGAGTTACATTTGTCGGCGGGGCGAGGACCGTTACCGGGTCGTCCTTTTTGATAAGCACCGACCTCGCAAACGTCCTTGTGGACTCCGGTATGTTCCAGGGGCGAAGGGAGCTCACCAGGCGAAACCAGCTGGAGTACATCTACGATCCCTCCGAGATAGACGCGGTGATCCTGACCCACGCCCATATCGACCACAGCGGGCTCATCCCGAAGCTCGTAAAGGCCGGCTTTCGGGGAAAGATATTTTCCACAAAGGCGACCGCCGATCTATGCGAGCTCATGCTTCTTGACAGCGCCCACATTCAGGAGATGGAGTCGCGCTGGAGGAGCAATAAGAACCTCAGGAGGGGTCTCAACGAGGTGCCCCCCCTCTACACCATAGACGACGCCACGAGATCCCTGAAGCATTTCAAGCGCGTCTTCTACGACCAGGAGTTCGAGGCAGCAACCGGCATCAGGGCCGTCTTCAGGGACGCCGGCCATATCATCGGATCGTCAATGGTGGAGCTTTTCGTGGAGGACGAGGGGAAAGAGACAAAGCTGGTCTTCTCGGGCGACGTGGGGGTGCCGGATCAGCCGATAATAAGGGACCCGAGCACGATAACGGGCGCCGACTTCCTCTTTATCGAGTCCACCTACGGAAACAGGCTCCACAAAAGCCTCGAAGAAAGCAAGGAGGAACTAAAGGAGGCGATCCTTACGACCGTTGAGAGGGGAGGAAAGGTCATCATACCCTCCTTTGCCGTGGGGCGAACCCAGGAGCTAATTTTCTACCTCGCCGAATTCTACCGGGAAGGATACTTGAAGGACGTCCCGATCTTCGTTGACAGCCCCATGGCCACCTCCGCCACCGAAATCATCAGGGACAATCCCCAGTGCTTCGACAAAGAGACCCACGCCCTCTTGAGCTCGGGAGAGACCCCCCTTAACATCCCCACCCTCACGTTCACCCGCACGACCCGGGAATCGATAGCGATAAACCAGATGGTGGGGGGGGCGATAGTCATCTCCGCCAGCGGGATGTGCGACGCCGGGAGGATAAAACACCACCTGAGGCACAACCTGTGGCGACCGGAGGCTTCGGTGATATTCGTGGGTTTTCAGGCGGAGGGGACGCTGGGAAGGATGATAGTCACGGGGGCGGACGAGGTCAGGATCATGGGCGATGAGGTAAAGGTAAACGCCAGGATCCACTCCATCGGCGGATTTTCCGCCCACGCCGACAGAAACGGGCTTTTGGATTGGGCGTCCCACTTCCGCGGCGACTCCCCGACGGTCTTCGTTGTCCACGGGGAGGAGAGGGCGTCGCTCGCCTTCGCCCGGGCGCTGGAGTCGGAGCTCTCGCTTACCTCCTACGTCCCCCACTGGGGAGAGACGGTGGAGCTGAAGGCGAACAGTGATTTTCACACCCTCTCGATAACGGAGGCGGGGGATATGGTCGAGCTCAAGGGCTCACGGGTGTTAAAAGACCTCCACTACATAAAGAAGAGAATCGACGAGATCGAGGCGGAAGGAATCCCGGCCAAAGAAGAGGCGGCATACTACAAGATCAAAAAGATAAAGGATCTCCTGAGGGAGCTGGAAGAGGAATAGTCCCAGAGGTTGAAACGGACTCGTTGTAGGATTTCGGGGATCGACCGGCCGTCAGAAATTATTCCTGTTTAAACCATTAGCCGTATCTCGGTAGTTCGAAGAGGCGTAAGCGGCGGGAATTCACAAGGATATTAAAATGATCCAAAGGGACAATCAGGCTTCGCCCGAAATGATGCTGAGACCGTCCTCTCTCCCCCCTTCAATTCGGCGGGGCGCCGCGGCTCACAGATAATCGGGCAGGACCTTGGCTATCTTCTCTATACCGATCCTCCTGTGACTTATCTTGTTTTTCTCCGAATCGTCCATCTCGGAAAAGGTCTTGTTCAACGGGGGATAGAAGAAGATCGGGTCGTACCCGAAGCCCCCCTTCCCCCTCGGGGCGGTGGTTATCGCCCCGGGGCACCGCCCCGTGACCACCCCCTCTTTCCCAGCCTTGCCGATTATCGCAATCGCGATTGTAAAGGAGGCCTGCCTCTCCTGCTCGGGAACCCCCGACAACTCCTTTAGGAGCTTTTCGTTGTTCTCCTCGTCGGTGGCGTTTGGGCCGGCGTACCTGGCGGAGTTCACCCCCGGCCTCCCCCCCAGCGCTTCCACCTCGACCCCGGAGTCGTCCGCTATTACAACGCTCCCCCCGATCCCCTCCATTTTCGCCACCGCCCTCGTCTTTATCAGGGCGTTTTCAGAAAACGTCCCTCCCGTCTCCTCGATCTTAGGTGTATCGCCAAAATCCAAAAGGGACCTGACCTCAATTCCGTCCCCAATTCCCATCTCATCAAATATTTGAATGAATTCCCTTACCTTCCCCCCGTTTCTCGTGGCGATCAGGATTTCAGATCTTCTCAAGGAGTCCTCCCAGCACCTCCTTCTGTTTCTCAATCAGGATATATATACCCTCCTCCGCCAGGCCCGCCATCTCGTCAAAGAGCTCTTTGCTGAACGGTTGCTCCTCGGCGGTGCCCTGGATTTCCACAAAGAGTCCCGACCCGGTCATTACGAAGTTCATATCCACATCGGCCCTTGAATCCTCCTTGTAGTCGAGGTCTATCATGCTCTTCCCGTCGATGACCCCGGTGCTCACCGCGGCGACGTAGTCCCTTATCGGGAACCGCTTTATCGCCCCCTCCCTCTTCAGCCTTATTATCGCCCCGGCCAACGCCACGAATCCCCCGGTAATCGACGCGGTGCGGGTGCCCCCGTCCGCCGTGATCACGTCGCAGTCGATCCAGATGGTCCTCTCCCCCAGCGCCCTGAGATCGACCACCGCCCTCAAAGCCCTCCCTATAAGGCGCTGTATCTCCAGCGTACGTCCGCCGGCCCTCCCCTGGGTCGTCTCCCTGGTCATCCTCGTATCGGTGGAGCGGGGCAGCATCCCGTACTCGGCGGTGACCCAGCCACTTCCCCTTCCCTTCAAAAACTGGGGCACCTTTTCCTCCACCGAGGCGGTGGTCACAATCCTCGTATTGCCCATCTCGATCAAGGCGCTCCCCTCCGCATAGGATATATAATCCCTCACTATATTTATCGGCCGTATGACGTTATGCTGGCGTCCGTCCGTCCTCATCCAATGGGAATCTTTAACCTTCTTGTCCACCTTTATATGTTTATAGTCCATACTTCATCTCCCCTCTCTTCCTTATACCTCCACTACGTGAAACCATTATAATGGGAAGGTCAAGATA